>ERZ791922.18-NODE-18-length-186300-cov-3.600123_pt1 | contig 186300 bp, 152 predicted proteins | sample MGYA00510134_ERZ791922 | MGnify/ENA primary metagenome ERZ791922 (study PRJEB30046, sample SAMN00792101) | human gut metagenome | study: EMG produced TPA metagenomics assembly of the A metagenome-wide association study of gut microbiota in type 2... | reverse complement strand
TAATATTAATAAATATTTTATGGGAGGTTATAAATGATACAACGTAAAAACATCGCTTTATATGTAATACTTTCTATTGTTACATGCGGATTATTTGGTCTTTACTGGTTCGTATGTTTAACGAATGACGCAAATGAGCTTTTGGGGGCACCTGAGACTTCAGGTGGTATGGCACTGATTTTAACAATAGTAACCTGTGGTTTGTATGGATTTTATTGGTCTTACAAGATGGGAGAAAAGCTTGATCGTATCAAAACTGCACGCGGTCAATATTCCAATAATAGTGGAGTACTATATCTTATTCTTTTTATTGTAGGTGCTGGAATTATCAATTATATTTTACTACAGAATGAGCTTAATAAGTTAGCTTAGATATATGAAACAAAGAGCAATACGACTGCTTAAGGTGGGAGGTTGCATTCTTCTCTTAGGTTTTATATACGCCATATTCTATAGCATTACTGGTCTGGGTATTCCGTGTCTCTATTATAAGACAACAGGTTTTCTATGCCCTGGATGCGGTATAACTAGAATGTGTATATCACTAATTAATTTTAAGTTTAAGGAAGCATTTTATTTTAATCCAGCTCTATTTATCTTATTTCCAATCTACTTGGTCATTGGGATAGTACAAATATTTCGATATATTCGATATGGAAAATGTGCTTCTGGTAAGTATCTAACGATTTGGTATTATCTAACGATTGTAATCTTAGTTGGATTTACAATTTATCGAAATATGATATAGCAGGGGTTAAAGAATAATCATAGAGTATAGTCTTATTTATTAATACGATAAGACTATACTCTTTTTTTATTTATGACAAGGAAAAGTTCGCGAAGCGTGCTTTTTCTTGTGATGTATCACTAAATTGGTATACATTCTATGCTTATCATATTTGATTTTTTAATACAGCTTGTTATAATAATAGTATTTAAAACCAGGGATAAAATTAGGAGGCACTATATGGCGATTGAAACAGTTCGGGAATATTTAAAACAATGGAAAGCAGATCAGCGAATGAAAGAGTTTGAAGTTTCTAGTGCAACAGTAGAATTAGCAGCGATGGCGCTTTCCTGCGAACCAGAAAGAATTGCAAAAACATTGTCTTTCAAGATAGAAGGAAAGGCTATCCTGATTGTGGCAGCTGGAGATGCGAAGATAGATAATGCTAAATATAAGGCTAAGTTCCAGACGAAAGCTAAGATGCTTGCTCCGGATGAAGTAGAGAATCTAGTTGGGCATGCAATTGGAGGCGTATGTCCCTTTGCTGTGAAAGATGGAGTTAAAGTATATTTAGACAATTCATTGCGACGATTTGATCTAGTTTATCCTGCTTGTGGAAGTAGTAATAGCGCTATTGGCCTTACCTTAGAAGAATTAGAAAAATTCTCTCTTTACGTAGAGTGGGTTGATGTGTGTAAAAATTGGGAGTAAGAAGTTAGCTAGTAATTACTAGTAAGGAGGAAAATATGCAGAAAATAAAGACAGTCATTTTTGACCTAGATGGTACTTTATTAAATACATTAGATGACCTTAAGGATAGTGTCAATGCGACTCTTTCCGCTTATGGTTTTCCTGAAAGAAGCTTAGATGAAGTACGTAAGTTTGTTGGAAATGGGGTAGCTCGCTTAATGGAATTGGCAGTTCCTTGGCAACTGGAGAATGAGCAAGCAAAAGAAGTTTTAGAATTTTTTAAAATGCATTATGCTAAAAATTGTAATCATAAGACTAGACCCTATGATGGTATTCTTACACTTTTGGAGCAGCTTAAAAATCAAGGGTATCAGCTAGCAATTGTATCGAATAAGTTTGATGCAGCGGTAAAAGATTTAAATCAGTTATATTTTTCGAAATTCATTGATGTTGCTGTTGGACAACGGGAAGGGGTCCGAAGAAAACCATTTCCTGATACTGTAAATATTGCTCTTGAAGAAGTAGGATGTAGTGCAGAGGAAGTATTGTATATCGGTGATTCCGAAGTAGATGTGGAGACTGCAAAAAATGCTGGATTAAGATTATTAGCAGTTGATTGGGGCTTTCGAACAAGAGATGAATTAGTTCGCAGCGGTGCTCAATATATAGCTGAAAAGCCAGAAGATATTATAGATTATCTTAATTTAATGTAATAATATAATTAACAAATCAAGAAATTTAGATATCATAATCAAATTCCTTGTCATGAATAATAGCCACCTGCACCATTGCAGGGGGCTTTTTTGTGTCTTTCGATAAATATGGGGATTTCCTATCTCGGATTTATATAGTCAAATCTTATTTTATAATAGCGTTCCACCAAACACCAATGCGTTCATTCTTTCGTTTGAGATTGACAACATATTAAATATGCGGAATAAATAATGAAAATACTACCGCAAGAATTCTCTAAGTACAGTGTATAAGAGTGTAAGAAAGTAAGAAAGTGCTTTATCATATATTTTCTTTAAAAACATTTCTATCGAAATTGACTCAGGAAGGGAGAGAGAAGAAAAAACTGAATAATTAACTCTAGTACAGTCCAAACATGGATCTACTAGAGGGATAATTGCAACTATAATATAGTATTTAATACCAGATAAAGAGAGACAATGACTATAAAACACAGATTTTAAATCCAAATAGATAAATAGGTACAAAAACTGATGAGTATAATAAAAAGATTTTTTGTATATTTGATTAGAGTAATTATGTAATACCAATCGAATGGATTTTATTTTTAAGCATTTTAAGATGAAAAGGAGTAATATCATGGAACTAAAACCGCTTATTATAGGTAACTTAATATCAAAATTCCCAATAATTCAAGGGGGAATGGGAGTTGGAATTAGTCTTAGTCGCCTTGCTGGTAATGTAGCGAAGGAAGGTGGAATTGGTATTATTTCCACTGCACAGATTGGTTTTGAAGAGGAAGATTTTTATACCAATCCAATGAGTGCAAATCTACGTGCTATTGATAAACACTTGAAAAAGGCAAAAGAGATTTCTGAGAATGGAATTGTTGGCGTTAATATCATGGTGGCATCGCAAAACTATAAGGAATATGTCATTGGTGCAGCAAAAAGTGGTGCAGACGTTATTATATCAGGGGCGGGGTTACCAATTTCATTACCAGAGTATGTGAAAGGATTCCATACTAAGATTGCACCAATTGTATCTAGTGTAAAAGCGACTAATGTAATTTTAAAGATGTGGGACAGAAAATATCAACGAACTGCTGATTTTCTAGTTATCGAAGGACCCAAAGCAGGAGGTCACCTAGGATTTTCCTTAGAAGAGCTGAAAGGATTTGAACATTGGAACTACGAAGAAGAAATTAAGAAAATCATTGATTGCAAAAAGAGTTACGAAGAGAAATACCAAGTTAAAATACCAGTGATTATAGCAGGAGGTGTCTTTGATCATGATGATATCATACATTGCGTATCCTTGGGAGCAGACGGCGTTCAAATTGCATCGAGATTTGTTGTAACGGAAGAATGCGATGCTTCACAAGCATATAAGAATGAGTATTTAAATGCAAAGAAGGAAGATATTGAAATTGTTATTAGCCCTGTTGGAATGCCAGGAAGAGCGATTCATAATAAATTTTTAGAGAAATTAAAAACAGAAAGAGAAAGAATTGATTATTGCTTACGTTGTATTGTAAGCTGCAACCCAAGCAATACCCCATATTGCATTACCAAAGCATTGATTAATGCAGTCAAAGGGAATATCGATAATGCGTTACTATTTTGTGGTTCAGAAGTTTATCGTTTGAAAGAAATGACAACTGTTAAGAAGTTAATGAGAGAATTAGTTATGGGTTAGTAGAAATACTATTCCTGTTTTATAAGAACTGCCAAGTGATGTATCGTAGTGTCACTTGGCAGTTCTTTTGTTTAGGATAAGGAAAACTCACTTTAATATCACTGGATAGGATAGTCTTATTCCTCCTCAGTGTTGTCATTCTCATCAATGGGGTACATCTTGGCAAGTCCACCTTCGGAAGTTTCTTTATAATGACGAAGCATATCTTTTCCAGTTTGATACATTGTTGCTATGACCATATCAAAGGAGATTTTTCTAGTTTCCGCAAGAAAGTTTGCTAAACTTAATGCATTAATCGCACGCATAGCTGCCACCGCATTTCGCTCAATGCAAGGTATTTGTACCATTCCTTTAATTGGATCACAAGTAAGTCCAAGATGGTGTTCCATAGCGACTTCGGCGGCATATTCAATCTGATTGATTCCCATACCAAATAATTCTGCTAAAGCGGCAGAAGCCATACAACAAGCACTTCCAACCTCAGCTTGACATCCACACTCTGCTCCGCTTATGGAAGCATTGGTTTTAATTAAGTTTCCTATGATTCCTCCAGTAGCAAGGGCATGTAAGATGTCGGTATCAGAAAATCCCTTTTTTTCTTGCATATATTTAAGAACAGCAGGTACTACTCCGGCAGCACCACAAGTCGGAGCAGTTACAATAATTCCATTATCTGCATTTTGTTCACTTACAGCATAGGCATAAGCACAAACTGTACGGTTTTCTCTGGTTTCTGTGGATTCATCCATATGGCGTTGATTTAAGAGATAGTAAGCCTTTCGTTGGATATGCAGACCGCCAGGAAGTTCCCCTTGTGTAGATAGCCCTTGATGAATGGAAGTTTTCATCTGAAACCAGATATCGGAAAGATAGTCCCATATCGAAGGCCCCTCAATTTCTTCAACATATTGCCAGATACGTAAATTGTTCGTTCGACAATATTCTGAGATTTCAGTAAAACTATTTAACGGATAGATGTCCGGTAACTCGGCATCTTTACGTCCTTCAATTTGGATACTTGCTCCACCTACGCTATATACACGCCAACTACCCACCATCTCTCCTTGCCTCATTGCACGAAAATCAAGGGTGTTTGGATGAGGAAGTCCTTCCGTCGTTGTATCAAATATGATTTTCACTTCATTAGGTGCAAGTGCTTGACGTAGTGCACGGTCAGTACGATGCCCGCGTCCAGTTTTAGCTAAGGAATCATATAGAACGATTTCATAATAATCTACATCTGGGAATTCAGCCTGGAAAAGTGATGCTGCTTTGGATGGACCCATGGTGTGAGAACTGGATGGACCGGTTCCAATTTTGTATAAATCTTTTAATGTTTTCAAGATAAAACTCCTTTATTTATATTCGTACATTATTTATTAATCAAAATGTACGTTGTCTGTAATTAAAATGAGATGATTACATACCTATCTTTTGCTATATGTAACGATATCGTATGTTATTGTCTATAGTATGACACAAGAGATTAGTTCTAATGTAACATCTTCGATTACCTAGTCTACCAATCTATACCATTCTAACTCATAGATAGCAAAAGAGGAAGATTGAAATAGATGGATTTATTTTATTAAAATAAACAATAATATTCAATAGGATATCAGTCAAGTTACAATGTATTGCAATGGATTATTGTAAAGTTACAAAAATGTGAAAAGTAAAGAATAATCACTTTCTTTTATGTGTGAGCAATGTTTTTATCTCAGATAAAAATTACAGTTTATACAAAAAAATATCATAAATTGGTATATATGTCTACAATTATGAACATTTCGACAAAAAAAATAAGACATAAAAATATAATATATACAATAATAACAATATTATTGACAAAATGGAAAAGGGTGAGTATAATAAAGTTACAAAATATATAGTAAAGTTATTTAAGGAGCGTGGTGACATGAAGAAACTGATTATGTTGGCAATGGTTTGTATATTAGGCTTTAGTATATCAGCTTGTGGTAAGAAAGACAAAGAAGACAATCATTTTGTATTTGCTACCTGGGCAGCTGGTACGGAGCTTAACGAATTAAATCAAATTGTAGATAAGGTAAATGAACAGGCAAACGGAGAGTATGTCATTGAAGTTCAGAGTATTCCTTCCGATTATTATGTAAAGATTTCAACGCAAATTGCAGGAAAGCGTTCACCAGATTTCTTTTGGATGACTCAAGAGTTAATCTCTAAATATGCAGAACTTGGTGCAATCGCTGATCTAACAAATCAGTTGGAAGCAAGCACTCGCCTTAATGCAGATCATTATTATGAAGGTGTTTTGGCATCAGCGACTTACGAAGGTAAGTATTGGGGACTACCTTGGATTGCAAATCCATTAATGGTGTATTACAACAAGACAATGTTTGATAATTTAGGCATAGAAGCTCCATCAGTTACGGATGATTGGACTTGGAGTGAATTTATTGATGTTGCTAGAGAACTGAACGGAAAGCAAAATTACAAAGGGGAATCCATCTACGGAACTGTGGTTGATGGATGGCCAAACATTGAAACTTTTATCTGGGCTGGAGGCGGTGACATCATCGACAAAGATGGTAAAACAATCCTACTCGATACACAGGAATCATTAAAAGGTGTGAGCTATTTGCAAACAATGATTCAGGAAAAATTAACTCCAAAATATTCTGAAGTAGCAAGTCTTGGTTCCAATAACGTATGGTTTGAAAAACAGCGTGTCGGAATGTTCATAGGTGGGCTACAAGATAATTTTGAATACAAAGTAAGTCAGATGGATGAAAAAGATCAGTTTGAAATAGGTTACGCTCCAATGCCAGTTGCAGATGATGGTACTGCATGGTCCTTTGACTGGACAGCTTCTACCGTTATGAAAAAGGATTTAGAAGGTAATAGCTTAGCTTATAAAGCATTGGAAGATCTAACTTTAGCTTTCTTTGAGTGGAAAGTGGCAGCTCCAGTTAAAGGTAATGTTGAAAATGTTGCAGTAGTAGCCCCATTAAAGGAGCCAGCATTAGAAACAATAGCTTATACGCTAAACAATGCTCGTTCTGCAAACTACATTCCTGAGTGGTCTGATATCAATGATAAACTTTGGTACAACCTTTATGTGAAGCTGTTAAACGATGCAACATTTGATTATGAGTCAGAGATGAAGACAATTGCAGATTATGCAAGAGAAAAAATATCTACTAGAAAATAAAAAGAAATGATGAATAAAAGCTTTGTTTGGTAGGTAGAAAGAAGGCGTTATGAAAAAACAAAGAGTTGGGTTTTTATTTATACTTCCATGGCTGATAGGGTTAATCTTATTTACTTTGCTACCGATGATAGCAGCAGCTTATATTAGTTTAACGGATTGGTCCATTGTAGGAGATGCCCATTTTATTGGGTTTGAAAATTATAAGAACATTTTTAAATCTCCTGAGTTCTATAAAAGTTTGTGGATTACAGTACGATATGCAATCTTAGCAGTTCCATTGATTATCATTACTTCGCTTTCTATGGCAGTTATGTTAGATCGTGGACATAAAGGAGTATCAGTATTTCGAGTAATTTATTATATGCCAGCGATTGTTTCTGGTGTGGCAGTAGCAATCGTATTCAAGTGGATTTTAGATCCTAATTTTGGATTAATCAACTCTGTCTTAGCAATTTTTAATATTCAAGGACCAGATTGGCTTTACGATCCAGACTGGGTATTGCCATCCTATCTTGTTATGGCAGTCTGGGGTGCAGGTGGAAGTATCTTAACTTACTTAGCTGCATTAAAGGATATTCCTCAGGATTTGTATGGGGCAGCAATGATTGATGGTGCTAATACATTTCAAAAAGTAAAATTTGTAACTGTTCCATTGATGACACCAATTATCTTTTATAACTTGATTTTAGGTATCATCGGTGCATTTCGAAAGTTTACGGATGCTTATGTTTTAGGTGGAGCCGGAAAAGAAGGTAATTTTATTATGGTTCATTTATATGAAGAAGCATTCAGCAACTATAATATGGGGTATGCGACAGCAATCGCTTGGATATTATTTGCTATCATTCTTACCTTAACTATTATTGTAAATGCAACTAAGAAATACTGGGTGCATACAGAATAGGAAAGAAGAAAAGAGGTATAGTATGAGTTCACAGAAGGTAAAGAGAGCACGCAAAAAGCAATCAGTAGGAATGCAGCGCTTTCGAAAATTTTTATGGTATTTCGTTGCAATCGCAGGTTCCTTTATTATGCTTCTTCCATTTTTTTGGATGATTAGCACAAGTTTAAAGGTAGAAAATGATATCTTTTCAGTTCCAATTAAGTGGTTTCCATCAGAGATAACATTTGACAACTTTGTTCGTGCATTTGAAGTAGTTCCGATTTTTAAATATATGAAAAATACCTTGGTGATTGCCGGAGGTAAAATTATCGGTGAAGTATTCGTCTCTGCATTGGTAGCGTACGGATTTTCAAGATTTAAGTTTAAAGGTAGAAACTTCTTATTTATGGTATTGCTTGCTACAATGATGCTTCCATATGAGGTTACGATGATTCCAACCTTTATTGTATGGTCAGAACTTGGATTAGTAGATAGTTATGTGCCATTGATATTACCGGCATACTTTGGGTCTGCATCTTTTATCTTTTTCTTAAAGATGTATTTTGAAACATTCCCAGTAAGTTATGAAGAATCTGCACTTTTAGATGGTGCAAAATATCGTCAAATATTTACAAAAATATTCTTACCATTATCAAAACCTGCACTTGTAACCATTGCATTGTGGGCATTCATGGGAACATGGAATGATTTATTAGGACAGTTAATTTACATTAACTCAACAGATAAGCTTACGATTCAACTTGGTTTAGCTTCTTTTAGTAGTATGACCGGAGAAGTGTTGTGGGGTCCATTAATGGCAGCATCCTTTGTGGCGTTAGTTCCAATCATTGCATTATTATTATATGCACAAAAGTACTTCGTAGAAGGTGTTAAGATGTCAGGTATTAAAGGTTAGTGATAACAGATAACAGATAAGAGGAAGAGTCGCAATAATATCAGTCAATAAAATAGTAATAACCAAAGAATAGATTAAGAAAAATTTCATTAAAGTAGTTAAAAAAGAAATATAATGTTAAATTGTGGAGGAGATTCATATGAGAAAAGTTAAAGTAGCAGGTTTAGTATTAGGTATGGCATTAATGCTTACAGCATGTGGGACAAGTAATTCTAAGAAGGCAGACGAAGGTTTAGAAACTTGGACTGTAACAGAGAATTTTAGTTATGATGAGATCGCTAAGTGGGGAACAATGAAAACTCCTAACGAAGGAAGTGGAAGTGGTTCTGCAGTTGAGACTAACACAACAGACGGATTTGTAACTATAAAAGCAGCAGATGATGGCTGGGGTGGATTAGAGTCTGATTATATTGAACTTGACTTAGAGAAAGATCCAATGATTTTTGCACAAATTTTTGAAAATCCAGACGGAAGTAATTGGGGATTAAAAGTGGTACCTGAAAATGCAATTGAAGATCATCAGTGGGGACTTTACTTAGTTCCAGATAACAACTTAAAGTGGAATAAATACGCTGGTGTGAAGGTAACTGATGTATTAGATGAAGATTTTCAAGCAATCTACGGCACTAAAGTAAAAGTTAAATTATGGGTATTTGCAGCAGGTGGCCCAGAATCTACAGTATCAGTATCTGAATTAAAAGTGATTAATACAAAATAATTCATTCTCTTCCTCTTGTTTCTAGTGACTGATAAATATAAGGGCTTTTGTATCTATTACAAGAGTCCTTTCTTACTATAACGAAGGTAGTGTGTAAGCGAAAGATTTCTAACTATTGTGCTGCCGACCAAATTTACTCATTGAATTTGAATCATTCAATTTAATTCATGACAAGGAAAGCTCGCGAAGCGTACTTTTTCTTGTTTCGACAAAATGGAGGTTTTATGAAGAAAAAATTCTATTCCATTTTAAGCCTTACCTTAATCGTAAGCTTAACTGGTTGTAGTATTGCAAAACCAACCACCGCATTACGTGATGCAACATCTCAAAAAGAGTTAAATCGAATTGCTAGATATGAAAGTGCAATTCCAAAGAATTATAGTTTTTATGATTATGAAGCAACCGCATTAAAATTAGACCAACTTATGTTTGACCAGACCGCAGAGGGTACTTACCTACCACTGATTTGGGAGGATAACACCTACAAGTCTTTTGGTATCCCAGCTTATGTTGGTGATCAAAGAATGCATAAAGATGGCGCTCAGGAGGCTGTTACTGCAATTGCAGCAGTATTAAGTGCTACTCAACTAGGAGTTGATAAAAGCAGCCAAGACGGTAGGAATTATGTGTCGATGTTAAGTGCTTTTTATTCAGAAAAAGAAAAGATCGTGTTAAATAATCCAAGTGGAAATTCAGAGACAACATCCATGTGGTATCTGCTTTATCCAGCAATTCTATTTACGCAGGTATCGGTTCTTTATCCGAATGAAACTGAGATTAGAGATCAAGCTCTTACTTGTATTGATAGCTGGTATCAAGCGTATCAGATCATGAAAGAAAGTGGAAGTTTTGATTATACAGGTTTTAATTTTAGCACGATGCAACCTTATAAAAATGATATTTGGACAGAACCGGATTGTGCAGCTGGTATAGCGCTATTACTTTATTATGGTTATGAACTTACCGGAAAAGAAGAGTACCTAGAAGCAGCAATCGATGCAACTGCTTACTTAAATACTTACTTTGGAAGTCCGTTGTACGAAGCATTATTATATTTTGCACCTTATCTAGCAGCGATGTTTAATGCAAACTATGGAACAAGCATTGATGTAGAAGATATATTAGATGACGTCATGAATGGGAACTCCATTCCTCGTGGTGGCTGGGGCTCTATTGTTGGTGATTGGGGTGATTACAGCATGAATGGACTTATGGGAAGTACTACAGATGGTGGCGGTTATGCATTTGCCATGAATACTTTTACTGCAGCCTATGCCATTTCACCGCTTGTAAAATATGATGCTAAATATGCCTCCACTTTAGGAAAATGGTACTTAAATCTTGTTAGTAATTCTAGATACTTCTTTGCAGATCAGACAAATAAAGAAAATCAATCCACCAATCTTTATGAGAAAGCTAGGGAGTTTAATCAAGTGGCAAAAAGCATTGTTCCTTATGAGGGAATTCGTAAAAGTTCCGATTCGAAAACTCCATGGTTTGGTGGAGATCCAACCGTGTATGGCTGGGCAGAAACGGACTTTTCTTTATACAGTGCTGCCCATGTTGGCTTATTAGGAGCAATCATAGAGCCAACGAATGTAGAAGCAATCTTAAGAATTAATTTGACAACGGCTGATTTATTCCATAGAGAATATCCTGCATATCTTATGTATAATCCACATGATACAAAACAGACCGTGTCCTATGTTGTTACAAGTAATGGATCCGTAGACTTATATGATAATGTAACAAAGCAATATCTAGCAAAAGGGGTATCTGGTAACGTGGAACTAACAATCGATGCCAAGGATAGTGTTGTGATTGTTGAGATACCAAGTGGTGAGACTGTTACGAAAGAAAATAATGCATATAAAGTAAACGGTGAAGTTATCGGAAGTGACTATATGACAGTTAGTATCACTAATTTAGAAAATCTTTCTAAAGTAACTAAAAAGTTTACAATAAAAGCCGAATGCTTAAGCACAATAAAAGATGATGAAGTAAAAGAAGTAAAAGTAACAATCAATAATGAAGAGAGAACGGTAAAGAGTTTAGATGATCTTACGTTCTATGTAGATGACTTAGGAACAGGAAGTAAAAACTTCGTCATTGAAGTGATTATGAATAGTGGTTTAACTGATAAAACAGAAATTCGTTTAATTTTAGAGTAGGAGAATGACAGATGGCAATTAGATTAATTGATACTTTATTAGAAGAATATCGCGCAACAAAACAAGTAAAAGACCCAAAGAAACTTTCCTTTTTTGAAGTTTCAGACTGCGATGTATATAACCCTACTGCAGCATTTTTATATGAAGGGAAGAAAGTAATCTGTGCTAGAGTGGAAAAAAGAGATAGTGAACATTCCAAAGCAGTATTTTTCTATGAAAAAGAAGAGAATTGTTATTATCCATTAGAAGGTTTAAAAAGCTATGATCTTCAAGATCCATTCATTACTAAAGTGTCTGATTATTATGTTTTTGGCGGAACTGAGATTTTTCCTCACCCAGACAATCCAGATGCACTATGGTGGCATACAAAGTTTTATTATGGAACAAGCTTAGACAATTTAAAAGAGCTCGCAACTGGACCAAAAGGAATGAAGGACGTTCGTGTCGTTGAATTAAAAGATGGGCGTATCGGTGTTTTTAGTCGTCCACAAGGTATCGTAGGTGGTCGTGGTAAAATAGGTTTTACAACAATTGATGCAATTACCGATTTAAATGCAGATGTCATTGATCGTGCAGAATTACTTGAGTTATTCGATGATGAAGAATGGGGCGGAGCGAATGAACCAGTATTGTTAGAGGATGGTAGAATCGGTGTGCTTGGGCATATAGCAAAGTTTACACCTGGTGATGTACGCCACTATTACGCAATGAGTTTTATCCTAGATCCGATTACTGGAGAATATACAGATGCAAAAATAATTGCAGAACGTGCAGATTTAATTGATGGACCAAGCAAACGTGAGGATTTAGTTGATGTATTATTTAGTGGTGGGTTGAATCTAATTAATGAAAATGAAGCGGAACTTTTTGTTGGTGTTTCTGACTGTGAAGTTCAAACTTTAGTCATCCCAAATCCATTTCAATAATTGATTTCAGTGTGAAGAGAGTTTCTTAGGTGCTATAAGACACCACCTAAGAGATTCTAAAACTTCACACGCGAAGAATGCAAAGTACGCATTCTTCACTAAGTGCATTTGGGAAGGCATGATAACAATTTTGTTGCTATAGAATGGAGATTACTATGTGGTATCAGCGTACAGTATTTTATGAAATTTATGTGCCTAGTTTTTGCGATAGCAATGGGGATGGAATTGGTGACTTACAAGGGATTATTTCAAAAATACCTTATTTATCCGAACTTGGCATCAAAGGAATCTGGTTGACTCCATTTTATCCTTCTCCTCGTGTAGACAATGGATATGATATAAGTAATTATTATGATGTAGATAAAACCTTCGGAACGATGGAAGATTTTAAACATTTGTTAGAACGAGCGCATGAGTATGGGATTCGAGTTATTATTGATGTTGTTATCAATCATACTTCGAATCAACATCCTTGGTTTTTAGAAAGTAAAAAGAGTAAGGAGAATACATATCGTGATTACTACATCTGGGAAGAAAAACCTAAGAATAATTGGGAATCGTTCTTTGCAGGTAGTGCTTGGGAATATGAGAAAGAAACAAACGAGTATTACTATCATGCCTTTTCCAAAGAGCAAGTATGTTTAAATTATAGTAATCCACGTGTAAAAGAAGAAATCATTCAGGTCTTAAAATTTTGGTTAGACCTAGGTGTGGACGGCTTTCGATTCGATGTCATTAATTTTTTGAAAATGCAGCGAGATAAGTGGCCTGACAATCCGTATGAAAATGGGAAACAGCTTCATAAGTACGACAAAAACCAACCTGGAATCTTAAAATTTATTGAAGAATTGAAATCCTTCGTATCAAACTGGAACGATAAGTTCTTATTAGGTGAGATAGGAGAAGATTACCTAGAAGATATGTTACCATACGTGGGAAAGGAAAAGTTGGATGCTTGTTTTAATTTTAATATCGGAAGTATTGAAAATTTTGATTTGAAGAAAATCTATGAGGAATTAGTAAAATGTGAAAAACATCAGATAGTTCCTACACTATTTTTTTCAACTCATGATATGAAACGACACTTTTCTAGGTTATGTAAAGAACAGATTAATCATGCGAAATTACTTGCATTTATGATGTTAACTTTAAAAGGAATTCCATTTTTATATCAAGGAGAAGAAATTCCGACGAAGGATTTCAGACCAAAGAGCATCGAGGAAATACAAGACATTCAAGGAAGATTATGGTACAATAATGCTATAAAACAAGGATTTAACAAGGAAGAAGCATTTGCACTCGCATATCAGAACACGAGAGATTTTTCCCGGAGTTTATTAGAGTGGAAAGACGAAGATTTGAATGAGGATTTTTATCAATTTTATCAAACAATGATCGCATTTCGCAACGAGAATGAAATCTTGCAAACAGGTAATTATGATTTTATTGCTTTAGAAGACTTTGTACTAAGTTATAGAAGAACGAGTGGAAATCAGTCTATTACGTTCTATCTTAATTTTGGAGAAACAGAAGTTTTGTTACCAAAGGGATATCAAAAGGTACTTGGAACGCAAGAAGAATCAGAGGTACTAAAACCAATGAATGCAGTTGCTTTATGTTTAGGAAAGGATGAAAGTCTAAAATTATAATAGGATTATTACCATAAAGGGGTATTGTTATGAAAAAAGTAACTATGCAAGATATTGCAAATGAAATCGGAGTATCACGAATGACTGTATCTAAGTGCTTTCAAGGAAGTGATGATATTTCAGAAGAGATGAAAGCAAAAATTATGCAGGTCGCTGGAAAACTTGGATATGTATATAGTAAGCAGGCTCGATATAAAATTCTTATTTTAGCAACCGACATATTCCTAGATAAGACAGAAGAATTCTATGGAGAATTATATAAACGGATGAATGAACTATCTGGGTTACACAACATGGTGTTATCACTGAAGGTGATAACAAAAATGGAGGGTGAAAAAGGAATTATAGAGAGCGATTTGAAAAATTTCAATGGCATCATTGTTTTAGGACAGCTTTCTAAAACATGTATCGATGAAATTAAAAAAATTGCATTACCAACAGTTTGCGTCGATTTTTATTATCGCAACAGCGGATTAGATACCATTATCTGCAATAATTATCAAGCAAGTTATAACATAACAGCTAGCCTGATTGATAAAGGACATAAAAAGATTGCTTTCGTTGGCAATTTAAATGTAACAAGTAGCATTAATGATCGTTTCTTAGGATACTATAAAGCAATTTTAGAGGCTGGAATAGAATATCGACAAGACTTTAGAATAGATGATCGTGATCTATCAGGAGAATTCAATGAATTGAAATTACCTCATGATTTGCCAACCGCATTTGTATGTAACAATGACCACATTGCTTATTTACTAATAAAGCAGTTAAAAAAGCAGGGCTATCAGATACCAAAAGAGATTAGTGTGGTTGGTTTTGATGACGTTATCTACAGTAGTATCTCTGAACCAGCGATTACTACGATGAGAATTACCAGAAAAGATATGGCAAAACAGGCACTTGACATGTTGCTATATCGAATTCAAAATCCAGCTGCAGAAATTAGAACTGTAACAGTGGAATGTAAGATGATAGAACGTGACTCTGTCTTTGAGTGCATAGACAGAGGATAGACATAAGGAGATTAACATGACAGCAATAAGAAGATGTGAGCAAAATCCTCTCATTATTCCAAGTCAGGTAAAACCTAGTAGGGAAGACTTTAAAGTAGAGGGCGTATTTAATTGCGGAGTAACAAAGTATCAAGGTGAAGTGATTTTACTTTGCCGTGTTGCGGAATCCGTTCATAACACTGAGGAGGATAAAGTAGTCATTCCTATGGTAAAAAAGATTGATGGTGTGGAAACAATCGTAGTGGAAACAATATCAAAATCTGAGCATCCAGACTATGACTTTTCAGACAGCAGAAGTGTATGGACCAATGGCGAAAATGGACCAAGAAAGATTCTGTACTTGACTTCACTATCTCACTTTCGTATTGCAAGATCCAAAGATGGAGTCAATTTTACCATTAGTGAAACACCAGACATTTTCCCAGAAGAATCGGAAAGTTGGGGGATTGAGGACCCGAGAATTACATTCATAAATGGAGCTTATTACATAACGTATACATCGGTATCTTGTTATGGAGCTTCCACCTCCTTAATTGTAACCAAAGACTTTGTGGAATATGATCGTAAGGGTATCATCTTTGCTGCGGAAAATAAAGACGTTACCATATTTCCTGAAAAAATTGGTGATTCTTATTACGCCCTAAATCGTCCAGTGCCGATGGCAATTGGCAATCCGGATATGTGGATAGCAAAGTCACCAGACTTGCTACATTGGGGAAATCAAAAGCATTTTCTTGGCGTATCAGAGGAAAGCTCTTGGATTAATGGTCGTATCGGTGGCGGAGCAGTTCCAATTAAGACAGAAAAAGGTTGGCTTGTTGTTTACCACGCTGCGGATCGCGATAATCGTTATTGCTTAGGAGCATTATTATTAGATTTCAATGATCCAACTAAAATTTTAGCAAACACCAAACATCCGATTTTAGAACCAGAAGCAATCTATGAGACAGAAGGTTTCTTTGGTAATGTTGTGTTTACTTGTGGTGTTTTGTTAGAAGAAGAGACATTAATCATATACTATGGTGCAGCAGACGATAAAATTTGTCGTGCGGATGTTGCTTTATGTGATGTTTTCGATGATTTGGAATCTGTTGAGTCTTAACACATGATTGAAATAGTGTTAAATTAATACTTAATAAAAGAATCGAAGTCAGATTGACATACAGGATAATAACTGATATACTGACTAACGGGAATGAAGTTCTCCCTTGGTTATAACCTAAACCGCTTATTAAGCTGATGACTTCTGTGAGGATATCACAGGAGAAGTCAGCTTTTTTTGTACATGACAAGGAAAAATCGCGTGTAAAAAACAAAAGAATAAAAAGACCAAGAGAATAAAAACAAGGGAAAAACAGCGAAAGAGGAAAGAATAACAATAAAAGTACAAAAAATGAATTAGGTACAAAAATAAAGAACATATACAAGGAGATTTGTATGTTAACTAGTTTAGCTCTCATATTTTTGCTTGGACTACTATTAGGAGGGATTGCTCAAAAGTTCAAATTACCTAGCTTATTAGGCATACTATTAGCAGGTATGATATTAAGTCCCTATGCATTTAATTTATTAGATGGCTCAATTCTTTTGATATCTCCGGATTTAAGAAAATTAGCATTAGTAATTATTTTAACACGTACAGGGTTATCTCTTGATTTAAAGTCACTAAAAAAAGTTGGTCGTCCTGCTATTCTAATGTGTTTTGTTCCTGCAAGTATTGAGATTGTCAGTGTAATTTTATTAGCTCCCCCTCTGTTGCATGTTTCTATATTAGAGGCAGCGATAATAGGAGCAGTAATTGCTGCAGTGTCCCCGGCGGTCATTGTACCAAGAATGCTTCGTATTATGGAAGAAGGATACGGAAAAAAACATAGTATCCCAGAGCTTATTTTAGCAGGTGCATCGGTGGATGATGTATTTGTGATTGTGTTATTTACTGCATTTACGTCATTAGCACAAGGAGAAGGAGTATCTGTTGGAGCTTTTGTAAGAATCCCTGTATCGATTGTTTTAGGAATTTTAGTTGGTGTATTTGTCGGAATTCTTTCAAATTGGTTCTTTCGGAACTTTCATTTTCGAGATTCTGTGAAGATACTGATACTGCTAAGCATATCTTTTTTACTATTAGAGTTAGAGACAAGAATGGAAGGTTTTCTGTCAATGTCAGGGTTACTTGCTATCATGAGCTTAGGTATTACCTTATATCAAACTTATCCAATGCTTTCGGAACGATTATCTGCAAAGTACAACAAATTATGGGTGGCTGCGGAGATCATTCTATTTGCTTTAGTTGGTGCATCTGTGGACCTTTCCTATGCTGTGAAGGCAGGAGGAGTTGTAATTATCTTAGTTCTTGGTGCACTCTGTTTTCGAATGTTAGGAGTACTGCTTTGTCTTATCAAAACCCCTCTGACCAGGAAAGAGAGAATATTTTGTATACTTGCTTATACACCGAAAGCAACTGTTCAGGCAGCGATTGGTGCTATTCCTTTTTCCATGGGTTTACCATGTGGTGAGATTGTTTTAACCGTAGCGGTGATCTCTATTTTAATCACAGCACCACTGGGAGCGATTTTTATAGACAGATCCTATCGTAAGCTGTTGACAGAGAAGGAAAACCTCTGATATACCCACCAAAAAAGAGTATTTTTACACCGGATTTATGCAGGTATGCGTAGCGTATCGATATTGGTTCTATAATATAATCATGGAAAGTGTTTGCAAACAATGTATATATTGTAATAGATGTTGTTACAGATGATTAACAATGTTAGAATAGAATAACAGTGGTTCATTTCGTTAGCTACTAGTGGAATGCTTCTATCAATAAAGCGAAAGGAATGATAAATACATGATTTTATGTAACGAAAGTGAAATTAAGAAATATGAAGCAATGATACCAGGACTTAGAAAAGCATTTGATGAACTATATGCTCAAAACGAATCAGAAGTAGGCAGATATGAGTTGAGTAAAGGATTTTATATGATACAAAAAGGAACTACGATACCAATAAATGAAGGACGGTTTGAGGCACATGAAAGATACATCGACGTTCAGATTCTGGTTCATGGTGAGGAAATTGTAGAATGGGCAAGTATAGATGATCTTACTATCAGTGAACCTTATAACACAGAAAAAGATTGTAAGTTTCTAACGGGAAATGGAACAGCAATAGAAATGAAAGCGGGAATGATATATATCTTATTTCCAGAGGATGCACATAAACCCTGCTGTCATTTCACAGCGCCTAAGGAGTATCATAAAATAGTAATTAAATAATATTGAGTTGATCAAAATAATAGATTAACACTCTTTGTCAAAGCAAAGTGAAAATAAAAATAACAATATCTCCAACTATGATTATGTAGTTGGAGATATTTTTTTTTATAGGAACTTGCGTTCTATCATTAAAACCGCTCCGCTTATATATATATTTCGCAAACGCTTCTTGATTCTGATAGAAAAAAATAATGAAATGATCCATTTCATATACCGGGAAGCCTTATAAATAAAGGAAAGAGGAAATATGACACATAAATAGGCAGAAAAATAAGACACAAAAAAAGATAGGGGAAAACTGAACTGAAAGAAGGAAAAGTGGAAATTTACATCACAAATTGCTCAGTTTATACTTTAGGTGTAAGGAGCAAGCAACAATCTTTAATCACATAGCAAAAATGAAAGAAAGGAACAGATAAGATGAATGACATCAAGTTTTGTAAAACAATCGAACAGTGGTGTGTATGGGAAGTTGCAGTAAATGGAAAAAAAGAAGGGAATCCTTATGTGGATTTTAACATATTCGGAGAATTTGTGAGTAAAAGTGAAACGAAAAAGGTAGAAGGCTTTTACGATGGCGATGGGATTTACCGGATACGTTTTATGCCATCCTATATAGAAGAGTACCAGTTTAATATTATTGGCTCGGCCATTGACACTACCTATAAGGGAGCTTTTGTGGTAACCAAAGCGCAGAATGGAAATCATGGTAAAGTTAAGGTAGCGAATCAGTTTCATTTTGCTTACGAGGATGGTACACCATATTACTCCATTGGAACGACCTGTTATGCATGGATACACCAAAGTGAGAAACTTCAGTCAAAGACATTACAGGCACTTTCTAAAAGTCCATTTAATAAGATTCGATTTTGTATCTTTCCAAAGCATTATTGGTTCAATTATAAAGATCCAATTCAATTTCCTTATGAAGGAACACCAGTTAACATTGAAAATATGACTCCTGATAATTTTAAGGATTATGATTACAGTGATGAAAATCAGTTTGACTGTACAAAATTTGTTCCTGAATTTTTTAGAAGTATAGAAAAGCAGTTACAAAATCTAATGGATATGAGCATAGAAGCGGATATCATTATATTTCATCCATATGATCGTTGGCGATTTTCTTATATGACTCCAGAAGAAAATGATTTATATCTCCATTATATTGTAGCAAGATTTGCTGCTTATCGAAATGTTTGGTGGTCCCTTGCTAATGAATTTGATTTGATGCAAAACAGAACGATTGAGGAATGGGAACATTATGGAAATACCATCAAGAACATAGATCCATATGATCATCTCAGGTCAATACATAACTGGCGAACATTTTATGATCACACAAAAGATTGGATCACTCATTGCAGTATCCAAAGAACGGATTATTTCAAACCTGTAGAATTATCAGACCAATGGAGAAGTCAGTATCAAAAGCCAGTAGTGATTGATGAACTCTGCTATGAAGGGAACATATATGGTGACTGGGGGAATATCACAGGAGAAGATATGGTAAGAAGATTTTGGCAATCTGTCTGTAGAGGTTGTTATGCAGGACATGGGGAAACGTTTGAAAACCCAGAAGGGATACTTTGGTGGTCTCACGGAGGAGACCTTCATGGTGAATCAGCACCTCGTCTTGAATTTTTGTTGCAAATCATGAATGAAATACCTGGACATGGTCTTAAGCTTCGAACACCATCTAAGTTTGGTACAACAGCAATCTTACAAGAGGATGATGATGAGCATCCGAGTTTTCTACTTTGCTATTTTGACCGCACTAGGCCAATGAGAAAGCCTTTTTATATTGATGATGAGACAGAGTATCAGATTGAATTAATTGACACTTGGGATATGACAATTACAGATATGGGAACTGGTAAAGGTAAATTTGAGGTACCGATGCCTGGAAAAACCTATATGGCAATACGACTTACTGCAAAAATAGAGAAATGAGAGGTGGTGAAAGAATGAAGAGAAATAAAAATAACGCGATTCCAACAAGAGTCAAAAGTTCTAGACTGAAAATGATAAAAAAAAGTATGTATCTTTATATTATCTTTGTAATTCCTTTTATTTATTTTATATTGTTTCACTATTTGCCAATGTATGGTGTCATCGTATCTTTTCAGGACTATAACATTGTAAAAGGCTTTAGTGGTAGTGAATGGGTTGGATTTAAGCACTTTGAAAAGTTTCTGACAGATAGTTATTTTTGGAAGCTGGTAAGAAATACTTTATTGCTGAATATATACGGTTTGCTATGGGGATTTCCAATTCCAATTATTTTAGCACTACTGTTAAATGAATTAAAAAATGGTGTTTTTAAAAGAGTTGTGCAAAGTGTCAGTTATTTACCTCATTTTATATCAAGCGTAGTTGTTTGCGGTATGGTAACAAACTTCTTAGCATCGGATGGATTGATAAATAAAATTCTTAATTACTTTGGTCACGACTCAGTTCAATTTTTAATGTTTCCAGAGTATTTTAGAACTATTTTTACAACGACTGGAATTTGGCAATCAGCAGGCTGGAATTCTATTATCTATCTTTCTGCATTGACAGCAGTAGATCAAGAGGTTGTTGAGGCTGCAATGATTGATGGTGCAGGACGATTAAAGAGAATTCGTCATGTCATGTTGCCGAGTATCGCACCTACCGTATCTGTTATGTTAATCATGCAGATTGGTAAACTTATGAACTTAGGATATGAAAAGATATTGTTGCTATATAACGGATCTACCTATGAAACAGCAGATGTTATATCGACTTATGTATATCGTCGAGGAATCATAAACAATGACTTAAGTTATGCAACTGCAGTTGGTTTGTTTCAGTCAATCATAGGCTTGATACTTTTAATATCCGCGAATAAGATTTCTAAAAAGGTCAGCGAGACTAGTATGTGGTAGAGGGGTGACGGCATGAAAAATACGAAAAAACAAATATACAGTAAGGGCAGCCGTTGCTTTAACATCTTTAACTACATTATTTTAGCAATCGTTGCGATCATTATGTTTTATCCGATGTATTATATTTTTATTGTCTCGATCAGTTCAGCGAGTCATATTAATAAAGGTGATATTACCTTATTACCGAAAGGAATCACATTTAAGGCTTATGAGATAGTTCTTAATACAGAACGAATCTGGACTTCCTATAAAAATACGATTATCTATACCGGATTAGGTACTCTAATTAATCTATTATGTACAGCAATGTGTGCTTATCCTCTATCGAGACCAGATTTTTATGGAAGAAAGGTATTTACGATATTTGTTACAGTTACAATGTTTATTAATGGTGGAATGATACCACTATACTTAGTAATTATGAATTTGGGATTGATTAATACAATATGGGCAATTGTATTACCATCTGCAATTAGTACCTACAATATGATTGTAATGAGAACCTCATTCCAGGCGATTCCTACATCACTAACAGAGTCTGCTTACCTCGATGGAGCAAATGATATTCATATTTTAACTAAAATTGTACTTCCACTATCAAAACCAATTATGGCGACTATGACGCTTTTTTATGCAGTGCAACATTGGAATAGCTATTTCCCAGCAATGCTGTATCTTAACGATTCCAGAAAGTATCCATTACAGATTATCTTACGTGATATTGTTGTACAAGGTGAAATGACGGATCAGGGAAGTGATATTTCCAGTGCACTGAATATTGTAGCAACCAACTACAAATATGCTGTTATAATAGTAGCAGTAGTACCAATATTACTGATCTACCCATTATTACAGAAGTATTTTACAAAAGGCGTTATGGTAGGTGCTGTAAAAGGATAAATAAAACAAAGGAGAGGATTTTATGGGAAAAAGAATGTTAAGAAAAGTATTATGCTTAATTTTATCAGTAGTAATGGTTTTAAGCGTAACGGGGTGCAAGAAGTCAGAGGATACTAAGAACGAGGATGCAAATAATGGTTCGTCAAATCAGCCAACACAGAGTGCAGGTGACACAAGTAATTCAAATGAAACTTCAACAAAGCTTTCAGATAAGGAAATAACGGTAAGTGTATTATTGTCTGATAATACAAATCAGCCAATTAAGAACTTTGCTCCTGCACAACAAGAAATCTTTGATAAGACAAATATAAAGCTTGATTATCAAGTCGTTCCAACAAGTAATTACGAAGAAAAGAAAAGTGTTTTATTAGCAACGAATAATTTTCCAGACTTTGTTTATGTGAGAAGAAATGATTTGGTGCAGTATGGTTCTACTGGAGTATTCCAACCTTTAATGCAATATGTGAATGAGGAGACAATGCCAAACTTCTATAAGTTTTGGAAAGAGTATCCAGAGATGGAGAATTATCTAATTGATGGTGAACTATATGCTTTTCCTGTAATACAAAGAGGAGAGATTGCAAATGGCTTTGGACCGGTTATCCGTACTGATCTTTTGGAAAAACACAATATAGATATACCACAAACTTTTGATGAATTATTGGATGTTTTAGTTCAATTAAAAGAGTTATATCCGGATTCTATACCTTGGACAGGAAGAAAGGGAACCATTCAATTATTAAAAACAACTTCCTACATGCTTGGTTCTGGATATGGTAATACTGGATTATATTATGATTATGATGTGGATGGAGGCTCCTATGTATATGGACCTGCTACAAAAGAGTTTAAAGCTGTGCTTTCCTTCTTAAATAAAGCTTATGAAGCAGGAGTACTAGATCCTGACTTTGCAACTACTACAGGAGAACAATTAGAGTCAAAGATGACCAGTGGAAAGTCATTTTTATACATTGATAATAGTGGATTTGGTATGAACTATAACCCAACGTTAAGAGAGATTGCAGGAGATGAGAGTGCTACACTTCAGCTAATACCTATTCCAAAAAATTCATTTGGACAAAGCAGAGCTATTTCTTATGAGACTGCATTACCAGACAGATTCTATGCACTAAATGCGGGTTCTGACAATATTGATACACTTGTGAAATTCATTGATTGGATGTACTCAGATGAAGGTTCTGATATATCGAATTATGGTAAAGAGGGATACAGCTTTACTTATAATGAGAAAGGGGAACCAGAATATATTAAAGATTATGTAATGCAATTTAAAGGAGCAAATCCATCCACCTATTATGCTGTATTTGCTGATCTAGGTGTTACTAAGTTAAACTTTAGCTTATATGCATGTAATATAAAAACAACGATGGAAATCCAAAAAATGGTTGGTGACTGGACAAATGATATGGATGAATATTGGAATATCGTACAGACAGATAATGCATATAAACCACCACATATCGATCCATCCATGACTACAGATGAGGCAGAACGTGCAGCTGATATCTTAATTGAACTAAACACTATGCTAGAACAAGAATACAACAAATATATCATGGGTGTTGAACCAATTGACAATTGGGATTCCGTAATCGAAAGAGCAAATAAACTTGGTGCAAGAGAGTTAGAAGAGATCTATAATAATGCACAGAACAGATAATAATTTACAACGTAAAAAGTAGTGAAATAGGCTCTCTCTTTTGCTAAAATAGAGAAAAAGGGAGAGTCTAGCTCTTTATGGAGGTGTTTACAAATGATATATAAATTTCTACAAAACTTACACCAAAGAAGCTTTTTACGTCGTCTATTTATGTATTGCCTTAGTGTATTATCATTATTGCTTGTGTTTTTAGTCATAAATTACGTTATTTCCAGTAGAGAATTGAAGGAACAGATATATGGTAAAGTTGAGAAGAACCTATCATTTATCTCAGATACTATCGATACTAGGATTGAGACAGTTCAAAAGATGGCGTTGTCTTTCTTTAACAGTGAGTCAGTTCTTGAGTTTTACCGAATTGAAGAGGAACAAACAACCGAGATACAGGCAGAGCAGTACAGAGTATGTAAGGTTTTAACACAAAATGAATCTCTTTTCAGTGATTTTGTGAAACGCTATTATGCGTTTTATTCGTTATCAGATAAGGTTTATTCTGGAGCAGGAGTTTATTCGAAAGATTTTTATTTTAATGAACTATTTCAATATGAGTTATATCCAGAGGAATATTGGAAAGGGGAATTTAAAAATAATTCATTTCGGTTGTTACAACCTTCTGAAGTATATAGTAATACATATGGCACGATGGGTGAAGTGTTACCTATCGTTTATGCAAAAAATATTAGGGGAAAACAGGTCGTATTTATTGCGGATGTTAGCTGTGAAAAGATAAGAGAAATATTGGATTGTGCAACGATATTAAATGGTATTAATGTTTTGATACTACAGGATGATCAATTATTGTTACAAAGTTCAGAAGTTAGTTATTCAACAGAAGGAACAGAAAAACTGATTAACAGTTTATCACAGAACAGTGGGAGAAATAACTTAACAATTGACAATGCAGATTATTCTGTATTTCACATAAAATCAGAGTATTCAAGTCTTAAATTTGTAGCGTTAGTACCGGTGATAGAATTAAATAGTATGATGTATTCGAATTTGTATTATATATTAATGCTTGGAGTTGCTCTTATCGGTAGCGGCATATTGTTGTCTGTATTTTTCTCCTATCGAATATATAAACCTATTAATACAGTGATTTCGTCTATTTCAGAGGAAACAGGAGATACGATTGTTGATGAGGTTAGCTATTTGCAGCAAAGCGTCGAAAATATGGTTGCGGAAAACCGAAGTTACAATAGTAAACTCAAATATTATGGTGAAAGCTATGTGGAACATCAGATGCAGCTTTTAATTAATGGAATCGATATAGTAAAGAAAGAGGAGCTATTGCAAATCTTAAGAGAGCATCATGGATTTCTTTACGATAACTATATCTGTACCAATATACTATTTAACTTCACAGAAAAATTTTATGAAAGTTTTTCTACAGAACAACAGGATAGGATTACCGAAAAACTCAGTGATATATTACAGACCATATTGGATAAGAAAGAATTATGTTATGTATTTCAAATACAGAAGGGCTTATTTACCTGTATAGTGAACTATGATGGGAACAGAAGTTTGGAAGAGATTAAGAATTCTATCAATGAACTTGAAGTTATATTTAAAGAGGATATCGATTTTTATCATGTACAAGTTGGTATGGATAGCTATCCTTGCTTCATTCATAAGTTAAACTATTCTTATAACCATGCAATGGTGGCACTACGTAACTGCAATCCAAATAATGCGTTTGAATTAAAGGATTATCAGCAATTGTCACGGAAGAATAAGATATCCTTTACATTCTATGACCAAAAGAAAATAGTAAACTGCATTACCATAGGTAATAAGGAAAAGCTATTACAGCTTTTAAACCAGCTGTTGGATGAGAATATAAAACGAAACATTGAATATCAAGACTTGAAAGAACTTTTTATGCAGGTATACTATGTCGGTCAACGTTGTCTAGAAGAAAACAAGCTTGAGTACACAGAAATGGAAAATATGTATGCCATGATTGAAGTAGTAAAAAATTTAAATAGAGAAGAAGATATCATAATAAGTAAAAAAAATATTATGGAGTTCTTAACCAATGTATTAGAACTTGTAAATGGTCAAGAGCAACGAGAAGAATACGGAACAGTTTACAAAATCAAGCAATATGTTGAGAAAAATTATGCTTTGAATTTAAGTCTCGACTCTATTGCAGACGAATTTGGACTAACAGCAAAATATATTTCTAAAATATATAAAATAAAAACGGGAGAAAACATAACGGATTTTATTGATAAAGTTCGCATCCAGCAATCGAAGCAGTTACTTATTCATACGAATATGAAAATAGGTGATATCGCAGTTGCCGTTGGGATAGAAAGCAGAAGTACATTTTTTAGAATATTTCGTAAGCTAGAAGGTGTTTCTCCAAATGAGTATCGCATAATTACCACCACACAGGAGGACAAAGAAAGTGAAGATTGTTGATATTACAAAGGAGTTTATATTTGAAGAAGATAGAGAGTTTGATAGTGCGCATGCATCTACGTTAGTAGAGTTAGCCAATGGAAATATACTTGTAGCCTGGTTTGGAGGCTCCTGGGAAAAGGGTGCAGACGTTGCTATTTGGATTAGTATAAGGACTAGCAAAGGCTTTAATAGACCGATATGTATAGAAAAGACTAGAACAGTAGCAATGTGGAATCCAGTATTATTTCAGAAGGAAGACGGGACGGTTATGCTGTTTTATAAAGTTGGCGTTACGATACCAGAATGGAAGACGTGGGTGATTACGTCAAGTGATAATGGTGAAACTTGGTCAACGCCAAAAGAGTTAGTGGAAGGAGATTGCTCTGGAGGGAGAGGTCCGGTTAAAAATAAACCGATACGTCTTAGTAATGGAGATATTTTAGCACCAGCGTCTTTCGAGGGCGAAACATGGGATGCCTTCGTGGATATTTCAGAAGATGATGGAACTACCTGGAAACAAAGTGAGATTGTTCCTGTAAGAAGGGCAGGTTATAATATTCAAATGGTAGATTATCCTTATAGTAAACATCGCTGTTTTGGAAAAGGAGTGATTCAACCTACCCTGTGGCAGGATGATAAGGGTGAGGTGCATATGTTACTTCGCAGCACAAGCTCAAAAATCTTTCGAAGCGATTCTACGGATAATGGACGGACTTGGAATCTTGCCTATGCAACCTCATTACCAAACAATAACAGCGGAATTGATCTTGTAAAACTTCCAGGAGAAGTACTGGTGCTAATCTATAATCCTACAGATAACTTACCAAACTATTATAAAGGACCAAGGACCCCACTGATTGCGTCTTATTCCGAGGACAATGGAGAGACATGGAAAGAGCTTGTAACACTTGAGGATAGCCCTGGTGGTTTTGCATACCCTGCAGTAATCTGCAATGATAACAATGAAATATTAATAACATACACATGGAAACGAGAACGAATTGTATTTGTTAAAATTAAGTATGACTGATAGGAAAGCTACAGACAAGTAGCAGGAAAGTGAGGCTCTTAATATGGAATCAAATACAAGGAGAAACATAAAAGATAAATTCATAAATCCACCAACATTTTCTCGTTCTTTTCCTTTTTGGGCATGGAATGGAGAACTTGATACGGAAGAAATCAGAAGACAGATAAGACAGATGCAGGAACAAGGAATCGGTGGATTTTTCATGCATTCTAGAGAAGGCCTTGAAACAGAGTACATGGGACAGAAGTGGAACCAATGTATCGTAACAGCCATTGATGAGGCAAAAAAACTAGGAATGTATGCCTGGCTTTATGATGAAGACCGATGGCCGTCTGGTACTGCGGGAGGGAAAGTTACCGCAGGAGGAGATGAATATCGTTGTAAAGGGTTAACGCTTGAAGTATGCGAAAATTTTTGTGAAGACTATTGGAAGGAGAAAGAACTTCTTGCAGTCTATGCAGCTAAAGTAAAAGAGCATGACATTTTTTCGCTTAGAAGAATAGAGAAAGAGCGAGAGTCAACTAATTTAAAAGTTAATACCCATAATACATTAGAGGAAGGTGAGGTGTGCTTAATTGCTCGACTGGAGGTTTCTAAACCGAGTGAGTGGTTTAATAATGAAGCACCTCCTGATAATCTGAATCCAGAAACAGTAAGACGATTTATCTCCTTGACACACGATCAGTATTACAATTTATGTGGTGAAGAATTCGGAAAAACAATACCAGGGATATTTACGGATGAGCCTGGTCTGGCAGATACCCACACGAAATTTCCAGCAAATCGTGGATGGATCCCGTGGACCTATGAATTTATTACATATTTTGAAGAAAATCGAGGTTACGACCCGCTGGACTTGATACCATATCTTTATTTTAATGGAGAAAAGAGTAGAAAAATCAGACATGATTATTGGCATACCATAACCATTCGGTATAGTGAATCCTATGCAAAAGTACTTGGAGAGTGGTGTGAGAATCATGGACTTTCTTTGACAGGACATTTTTTACAAGAGGACAAGCTTGGGTTGGCAACCAGAGTGAGTGGAGCAATTATGCCGCTTTATGAGTATGAGCACATTCCCGGAATTGATATGCTACAAGAGAGAACAGAAGAGTTTATGACCGTGAAGCAATGTTCCAGCGTAGCCCATCAATTGGGACGAAAGCATGTACTATCTGAAACCTATGGTTGCACTGGGTGGGAATTTACCTTCGAGGGGCAGCGATATGTTGGTGACTGGCAGTATGCTCTTGGTGTTAATCTAAGATGTCAGCATCTGGCGCTTTATACAATTGAGGGCTGCAGGAAAAGAGATTATCCGCCATGCTTTAATTATAATACCTCCTGGTGGAAGAAAAATCATGTTGTAGAGGATTATTTTGCAAGGCTTGGTTCTGTATTAGAAGAGGGAGTTCCAAAACAGCAGATTCTTTTATTACATCCTTCTAGTACAGCATGGAGTATGCTTGGGACTAGTCCCTATGGTAATCCGATACGACGTTATGAAAGAGATGTTCCTAAAGTAGATGAAATAGGATATGCATACAATGAACTTATTAAAGACCTTTGCTTCCATCATTTTGATATGGATCTTGGAGATGAGATTATTATGTCAAAATATGCAACGGTTGAAGGAAACCAAGTAAGAGTTGGTAAAGTAACGTATGGTACCTTAATAATACCACCAATTGAGACTATGCTACTCTCTACCTATCAACTGTTAAAGGAATTTTTAGACGCTGGTGGAAGACTGATTGTTATGAAGCCTTTTGCTACAATGTTAGAAGGAGAGGAGAACCCAGAAGTATCCGCGCTTTTTCAAAACCAAGGCTGTATCATTGCGGAAGATGCGAATGATTTGTTGCGCATCTTAGAAGCAAGCAATATCAGAACTATCAGTGTAAAAGATTCCTTTGGTAACGAAGAGACTCGTTGTTTGGCTTTGCAAAGAACCACTGGGGAAGATGAGACATTATTTCTAGTGAATAATGATAGAACAAGAGGCTATGATGTTAAAATTGAGCTATACCGTTTGGGAGTTGTTGAGGAATGGAATGCTCTGACTGGAGAAGTATTTCCTGTAGTATCTAGTATGAGTCATGGCAAACTATGTTTTCAGGCAACACTAGGTGGGGCAGATTCAAAGCTATATCGCATTTTAAATAAGGATGTAGCTGGGGATACAGCGAAAGCAACAACATCATGTTATATAGGCAGCAAGCTGCCAGCTACAAAGAAAATACTTTATGACTTCCCGGTAAAGACAACAATCCGAAATACAATGGAAAACACCTTCACTTTAGATCGATGTCAATATCGAATAGGGCAAGAGGGTTGGTCAGAGGAGATGGAAGTTTGGGAAGCTCAAAAAGAAGTACGTGATCAGTTAGGTATGCGCCCAATTCATCTAAACGGATTAGAGCAGCGTTATCAATGGATTACAAAAGCGCATCCAGAGGATGGAAAGCCATTGGAGCTTAAGTTTTATTTTGATATAAACGAGCTACCGACAGGTTCTCTTTCTCTTGCGATAGAACATCCGGAATACTTTACAATCTATTGCAATGGTAAGCTTGTAAAAAAGGAACCTAAGGATTACCTACTTGATCGAAGTATCAAAAAAGTAGAATTAATTGGTTTGTGTGAGGGTGAGAATTGTCTGCAGCTTTCTTGTAACTATAGGAATGATATGGAGTTGGAAGATTGCTATCTGTGTGGTGAGTTTGGAGTTAGCAGGGATCGTAAGATAATTCCTCTACCAAAAGAGATCGTTACCGGTGATTGGACGATTCAAGGGTTTCTACATTATGCCGGGTCAATCTGTTATGAATATTCGTTTGATTATGTAGAAAACAAAACAAGACGAATTTATTTAGAGTTAGAGGATTATTTTGGGACTTGTGTCACTGTTTATGTTAACGATAAAGCGATAGAAGTTCCATGGAAGGCTGTATCAAATCTTGACATTACTACATTTTTAAAAACAGGAATGAATCAATTGGTCATTGAAGTGATGGGGTCACCAAGGAACCTATTTGGCCCATTCCACTTAAGTGAGAGGAAAAGAGCTGTAACAAACGATGCTTGTTTCCGTACGACTGGTGCAGAATATAGCTCCAATTATAATGTTGTTTCTTACGGACTTTTCCAGCCACCAAGACTATATGAAGACCAAAGGTAAGGCGCAATAACCGGCTCCTAACAACAGTCACAGTAGGGAGGATACTTATGAAAAATAGATTTCCAGATGGAGTATGGCCAGTTATGCTTACTCCATTTACAGAGGAGAATAAAGTGGACTATAATGCGCTAGAGCATTTAGTACACTGGTACTTTGATCAGGGATGTGATGGTTTATTTGCAGTTTGCCAATCCAGTGAGATGTTCTTTCTTTCCTTAGAAGAGCGTTATAAAATTGCTTCTTTTGTAAAGCAAGTTGCTGGTAAACGTCCTGTGATAGCTTCTGGTCACATATCAAATGACCCAAAGGATCAGATAGAAGAATTAAAACGGATGGAGGATACCGGAATTGATGCTCTGATTTTGATATCGAACCGACTTGTATTAGAAGGAGAGGAGGATGATCAATTATTATTCCATCTTGAGGCCCTCATGAATGCTTTATCCGAAGAGATTTCGTTAGGGTTTTATGAGTGCCCTTATCCGTATAAGAGAATCTTAACTCCAAAAGTTACTAGATATTGTGCAGAAACGGGGAGATTCCATTTCCTTAAGGATACTAGCTGCAGAATGGATAGTATCAATGAGAAATTAGAGATTGTTAAGCAAACAGAAATGAAACTTTACAATGCTAACACAGCAACCTTGTATGACTCACTATGTGCAGGAGCAGCTGGATACAGTGGGGTTATGGCTAACTTTCATCCTGCTTTGTACCATTGGCTTTGTGAGAATTACTTAAAACACCCTAAGGAAGCAAAACTTCTCTCTGATGTGCTAACCATGTGTTCCCTAATAGAAAACAGTAATTATCCTGTGAATGCGAAATATGCGATGCAGCGTATGAACTTACCGTTTGATCTGATGACTCGAAAGCTTGCTGCATCAAATCTTACTTATGCTCAACGTCTTGAGGTGGAGCAGCTAATTTCATTAACCGAAGAGATAAGAAAGAGATTGCAGGTATAAATAATAATACATTAAGAAAGCTGATTCCCTCCGTAAGAGATGATAGAGGAATTAGCTTTTTTAATTGGGTAAGAAAGATTAAGCGATATGTCCCATCACTCGTATTTGGATTGCGATTCGTGTATTTTTTTGCTAGAACCAATCGTAAGCTGTTGACAGAGAAGGGAAACCTCTGATAAGATTTCAAAAAGAGATAGTCTTGGAGGTAGGCCGATGCAGATTTTAGAAAAGTTTGATCAGGGGAGAACGGTATTTTCCTTGGAAGTTTTTCCGCCCAAAAAGGACAGTCCTGTAGAAAGCATCTATCGTGTATTAGGAGAATTAACAAAATTAAATCCTGATTTTATTAGTGTGACTTATGGTGCGGGAGGAAATACAGCAGATCATACTACTTGTGACATCGCATCATTCATACAATCAAACTATGGAATTGATGCACTCACCCATCTTACTTGTGTAAATTCCACGAAAGAAGATATGAATACAATACTGGAATATCTTAAAAGACAAGGAACTATGAATATCTTAGCGTTAAGAGGGGATAGAAATCCGGAGATAGAACCGAAGAAAGACTTTACATACGCCAGCGACTTAGTGGAATACATTAGGACAAAGGGAGATTTTCATCTTTCAGGAGCATGTTATCCTGAAATTCATCTGGAAGCATCTAGTATGGAGGAAGACATAGAACATTTGAAACATAAGGTGGATTGTGGTGTAGAACATCTTATTTCCCAATTATTTTTTGATAATGATTACTTTTTTGCCTTTTTAGAAAAGGCGAGAAAGAAAGGAATTACAGTTCCAATTGAAGCAGGCATTATGCCAGTAGTAAATAAGAAGCAAATTGAACGTATGGTTACCATGTGTGGAGTTAGTATTCCTTCAAAGCTTGCTAAGATATTGCAACGATATGAACACCAGGAAGAAGCATTAAGAGATGCTGGAATTGCTTATGCAGTAGAGCAGATTATGCATTTAGTATCCAGTGGAGTGGATGGAATCCACTTGTACACAATGAATAATTCACACATTGCTACGAAGATACATGATGCTATCTTTCGCTTATTGTAAGTCGAATAAGTCTGCAACTACAGTTGCTATGAATTTTGACCATTTGCCTTTTACCGTTGGGGTAATGGAAGGTATCTAGGTAGCGTAAAACTTAGGAAAAGACAGAAAGCGTTCTTCGCTTAAATAATATCAAATAGGAGAGCATAATGGATAACGAAGGAAGAGATAACAGAGAGCTTCAGGATATGAAGGCTTATTTGGAGATTGTCTTATCTGAATTAGATGAAGTTAAGAAAAAATTAAATGATCAACCGATAAAAAGCTTACCTACAGAATCAATGGAAAAAAAGAAAAATAACAAACGTGGAAGAGTCTCATTTAAGAAATTGGCACTTTTTGAGGGTGTATTATTATTGATACTTGGCATTTTTTTTGCAGTTCATTTAACATTGGGCGCTAAAAGTGATGTCCCAACTTCTGGCGGTTCCCTCTTTCAAGAGGGGAATAACCAAGGGGGAGAGATAGTCCCAGCGGTTAAATCCGTAAAGCTAGTGGAGGAGCTAGCAAGCTTAATTACTCCTGAGCTTCAAAATGAAATAGCGCCATTTGAGGTTTCAATGGAGCGATTATTCGGATACGAATACTTAGTATTTACGGATGGGACGGTAAAGATATGCTATCGTAATGAGTTTTTAGAGGAAGAAATAGAAGACCGCCGCCGCATTCTTATTGATAATGGGACAAAGATGATGGAGATGAATTGGGATTATGATTTATCTGCTGGTTTGAAAGACTTATGTCCTGAGGTTGGAACCTTCCTGTCAGAAGGAGTGAAACAATTCGCATTTCTTAGCTATACGGATGAGGATATCATACCAGAGGAAATAAGAATAATAGATGTGGATACCTTAAGAGAATATCCAGTATTTTCGATAAAACAGGCGATAAAAGATTTATTTGTTTTAAATTATGAAGAACTACATAGTGCCAACAATCAAGATGGTGATATGAGGATGACTATGAAGATTGGTTCTGCTTCTTATACGTATGCTATAACGAAAGAAGCTTATATTGATGCTGTTTATTATGATGAGTTTTTACCAAATTTTGAGAAAGACTTCAATTTAATTTTTGCAGAGGATGGAATTTCCATTGAATCTGTAGTCTCACTTTCTGAACAAGAGTATCTTGGGGAGTTATCAGCAAAACTGATTCTTCAGGATGGCACTATATCATTAGGTAAGACAATTTACAGTGCTTATGTAACCGCAGATCAAGAGGATAGTGAAAAAGGCGGATTAATTATTCCAAGTACAGGTATTTTAAAGGAAAGAATAGCGTTATGGGGGCATCAAAATAAGCGGTATTTGGTCCCAATATCCGATAAAATACCACGGTTGTCCTATCAACTAGAGAATTTTGTACAGTCGGATGGTAAATTAGAATATGTGGAGCAAGGGGTAAAGAAATCAATCCATGGAATTGATGTATCGAAATATCAGGGCGATATTGACTGGAAGAGGGTAAAGGAATCAGGAGTAGAATTTGCAATCATTCGTCTGGGTTTTCGAGGTTTTAATGAAGGGACGTTAGAAATTGATCCCTATTTTGTTCAAAATATAAAAGGTGCAACAGAAGCAGGAATTTCTGCAGGTGTCTACTTCTTCTCACAAGCAACAACGATAGAGGAAGCTATGGAAGAAGCGGATTTTGTATTGGAACAGATCAAAGATTACAAGATTTCCTATCCGGTAATTTTTGATACTGAATATGTTACAACCTATGATGCAAGAGCGAATAATTTATCAAGACAGCTTAGAACGGATATAACCAAAGCGTTTTGTGAGAAGATACAAAAGGCAGGATACCATCCAATGATTTATGCAAATACAAAGTGGATGGTAATGGGTATTGATTTAGAGCAATTATCAGCGTATGATTTATGGTTTGCTTATTACGGAAATAACCTAACATTTCCGTATGATTTCCAGATGTATCAGTATTCAGATTCCGGGAGTATTCCAGGTATCAAAGGAAATGTTGATTTGAATATAAGCTTTGTTGATTATGCAAACCGAAACATATCAGATTAAAGAAATGTTGGAAAAATGAGACTTGTCTGGGTTCCGCAGGATAAACCTGTGATTACAATAGCTGCATCACGTAAAGTTACTTGTTTATCTTCTATTGCTTGGTAGATATTTTGCAGTTCATCATCAGTAAGCATAGGAATTATTTTTTTGATTCTGGAGCAAGTAGAGATAAAGATCTCGCGGTATTATTGGAAAAAGTAACTGATATGTTTGACTTATCACATGGATTTGAATCTACAGTAATTGATAATGTGATACACCGGTTTAAAAAAGTAGACAGGGATTGGAATTATTTTTACGAAATCGGAGCTCAGAGTAGTGATGAACTGGAGACATTTATTCAGATAATGATTTCAAAAAGATATAATGGAACAACGAAATAGTGAAAATATAAAAAGGGAGAGAAATCTTCCTTTTTTTATTGATGACAAGGAAAAGTTCGCGAAGCGAGCTTATTCTTGTTTCATATGTATATTAGGAATACTCGGATGATGAATCAAATTACCCTTAGAGGAATAAAGGAAGACAGTTATCATACTTACTAGATAAAATTGAGTCGAATAATTTTTAGGAATAAACTCATATTTTTAGCCTTTGAAAAATAAAGTATAAGACAGGAGTTTTTTTAATCACGATAGGTAAGGAGCGGAAGGCAGTAAATGAAAGTAGGGAAAGGAATGGTTCTTCTTGTACTTTGTTTTAGTTTACTGTTATCCTCAGGATGCTTCGGGACAAGTAAAATAAGGGATAACGAAGTGGATTCTACGTATCGCTTACTGTACTCCTCAGAGGTATCTACATTAAATTATCTTATCACCTCATCTTCTCATGAAATCAGGATTGGTGCAAATGTGATTGATACGCTCGTAGAATATGATTCCTTTGGCAATGTAATTCCTTCCTTAGCAACAAGTTGGAAGACAAGTGAGGATGGTCTCTCGATTACCTTTGAACTTAGAAAAGGGGAATACTGGGTGAACGAAAAAGGAGAAAAGATAGCAGAAGTAACTGCAAAGGATTTCGTCAGTGCAATGCAGTATGTCTTAACGAAAGAATATGAGAGCGAAACTGCAAAGCTCTTATTTGGTCTGATTAAGAATGCAAAGGATTATTATGAAAGCCAGGGAGACTTTGAAAGAGTTGGAGTAAAGGCTTATGGGAACTATACGTTAGTATATACACTGGAACAGCCTTGTCCTTATTTTCTTTCTTATTTAACGTATGGATGTTTTATGCCAGCTTATGGTCCTTTGTTAGAGGAACGAAAAGGACAATTTGGCGCAGCAACAGGAACAGATACACTCTATTACAATGGTGCTTATGTACTTTCCGTCTTTAAGCCACAGGAAAAACGCACTTTTCAGAAAAATGAATCGAATTGGGATGCAGATCGAGTTTACATAGAAAAAATTGAAGAAACGTATAATTCAGAAGCGACAACTTTAGCTCCTGCACTTGCTTTGCGTGGTGAGATTGATTATGCTGCGATACACTCCGATCTACTAGATACTTTTATGAAGCAGGAAAATACAAAAGATCTGGTTACTAGAGGTAGAAAGAAAACAGATTACTCTTATTTTTATATTTTTAATTTCAATCCAAAGTTTGATAAACGTTATGAACCAGAAAATTGGAATAAGGCAGTTCAAAATGAGAACTTTCGTCTTGCTATCATGAGTGCTATGGACCGAGTAAAAGCACTTCGAGTAGTAGAGCCAAATCATCCAGAAGAGCTTCTATTAAATACAATTACTCCGCCTAATTTCGTAAGCTTTGAAGGAAAAGATTATACCGAGTTTCAGGCACTCAACGATATATCTAAAAGAGATAGCTTTAAGAAAGATATGGCAGTTATTTATAAGGAAAAGGCAATGAGCGAGCTAAAAGAGTCTGGGTGTACCTTCCCGGTTAAAATTCTATTACGATATCGGGCAAACTCCACAGACTGGGCAAATGAATGTATTGTTTTAGCACAGCAGATAGAAGGACTGCTAGGGAAGGATTTTATAAAATTTGTAGTAGAAGCTGGACCTTCTCAAAACTTTACGTCACAGGTTAGGGAGAGAGGAGATTATGCGATGTTAAAGGCAAATTGGGGAGCAGACTATGCAGATCCTCAGACGTTTACAGAAGTTTTTGATCAGCATTCGGCGACGAATTATTTACCGCTTAGGGGAGAAAAACTTACGATTATGCCAGTGATTGATATCTATTATGATTTACTATCAAAAGCGAAAGAAAGTGTACTAGATATCAAAGAGCGGTATATCGCATATGCAAATGCTGAGGCCTATTTAATAAAGCATGCGTTAGTCATACCATTTAGCATGTCCCCAGTGTCTTATCAGATGACAAAGTTAAACACCTATGAAAGTTCCTATGCAAGTTTTGGAGTTTCTACCTCTAGGTATAAAGGAATGAAATATTATAAAGTAATTCTAAATAATCGGATCATGGAGATTAATAAGGCGGTTTGGGAGAAGGAGAAAAAAACAAAAGAGAGATTAGTGCGGTAAGAATGTTTCTATACATAAAAGCATACGAGGGTAATAAAGGTTAGGAAAGGAGTGAAACGATGGGAAAATATATGTTACGTCGATTAGTTCGCTCAATGATAACCTTGTTTCTTGTAGTTTTTATCGTCTTTTCTCTTCTTAGATTGATGCCAATTGAGGGATATTTCCCAAATTATGAAAAATTAACAGTGGAACAGATTGAAGCAGGGCTTAAGAATATGGGGTTGCTTGATCCTCTACCGGTACAATTCTTTCGTTATGTGAAAGATATGCTTCATGGAGATTTGGGTTATTCCAGAACCTATATGGCAAATGTTTTGGTAACAGATATCCTAAAACAAAAAATACCGATTTCTATGAAATTTGGATTAAGCTCCTTATGTTTGGCACTTCTTATATCTATTCCACTTAGCTTGGCAATGGCTTCCCATAAGGGAAAGTTAATTGACCGTATTGGAACACTTTTTTTAGTTATATTACAGGCAGTCCCTTATGCAGTTTACCTATTGTTAATACAAGCGATTGGTACAGAAAAGCTTCATATAAAGATGCTCTATCATGCGAATGATGTGACAACATGGATTCTGCCAATCGTTTCTATGTCACTTGGAAATATAGCATTTTATACAACGTGGCTTAGAAGATATCTCATAGAGGAAGAAAAGAAAGATTATGTTATCCTAGCAAAAGTAAAAGGTGTTTCCTCGAAACGAATTCTAAAGAAGCATATGTTAAAGAATGCAATTGTTCCTATGATTCAGTACCTTCCAAATTCCATCTTTAATACAATGATTGGCTCAATCTATGTCGAGTCATTATATAGTATACCAGGAATGGGAGGGTTACTTGTTCAAGTCATTCAAAGACAAGATAATTCAATGGTACAGGCAGTTGTTGTTTTATTTGCTATAACAGGTATCTTAGGGGTGTTATTAGGCGATATCCTGCTTTGTCTTATCGATCCTAGAGTGAAATTAAATTCGAAGGGAGGTGTCTAGATGACGTGGCGGGAACAAAAAACGAAAGAGTGGGCAAATATAAATGAGTTAAGTTCCTTTCAATTTGCGAATCGAAAAATAGAGGACAATAAGATACGGGATGCAAAAGCAGATACTTACTGGATGGCAACAATAAAAACCTTTGCTAAAAATCGATTTGCGATGTTTTTAGTTTGTGTGCTTTTGCTTTTGATTCTATTTACTATCATACAACCTTATTTACCAAGTCAAAAAGACCCCAACTTAATCTATAATAGCAGAAAGACAGGGCAACAGATAAGAAATCAGACGCCGACTAAGGATTTTTGGTTTGGTACAAATTCCATTGGGCAAGATTTATGGAGTAGAACCTGGTCAGGTGCTAGAACATCTTTATTCTTAGGAATAGCAGTGTCCGTCATTGAAGCAATCATAGGAACTACAGTAGGCTTACTATGGGGCTATGTTAGAAAACTCGATGCATTTTTTACAGAAATTTATAATTTACTTGATAATATCCCTTCTACGATTGTACTCATATTGATTTCTTATATATTAAGACCAGGAGTAACGACTTTACTTCTTGCACTTTGTGCAACCGGATGGATCCAAATGGCACGATTTATTAGAAATCAGATGTTACTCATTAGAGATAAGGAATTTAATATTGCTTCTAAAATGCTTGGTACCAGTACCCTAAGGATTTTACGAAAAAACTTCATGCCATACCTGATTTCAATCATTCTGATGAGAGTTTCACTATCCATTCCATCCGTAATTGGAAGTGAAGTATTTATTACTTATCTTGGTCTAGGACTTCCTCTTAATATACCTAGCCTTGGTAATCTGATTCAAGCAGGAAGAGCGAAACTAATGATGCCAGGACTTAGGTATCAGCTATTATTTCCAACGCTGATTGTTTCCATTATTACAATTTCCTTTTATCTGATAGGAAACGCCTTTGCAGATGCAGCAGATCCGAAAAATCATAGATAGGAGAGCTTATGCCAGAGAATATCTTAACAATAGAGAATTTGACCGTAGATTTCACGGTAAGAAATGCGTTGCTTCATGTGCTACGTGGTGTAAGCCTAGAGGTTATCAAAGGAGAAAGCTTAGTGATAGTAGGGGAATCGGGTTGTGGTAAGTCAGTATTATTAAAGTCGATCCTTGGACTTTTGGAGCAGAATGCAAAGATAGTAGCGGGTAGGATTTTATACCGAGGAAATAATCTTACATCGTTTCAGTCAGAGAAAGATTACCAAAAGATTAGAGGGCATGAGATTGCAATGATTTTACAAGACCCTATGACAAGTTTAAATCCCTTATTAACAATCGGATACCAGATTGAGGAAGCAATTGCAATCCATCAGCCACTACGTAAAGTAAAGCGAAAAGAGGAGGTTATCAGACTTCTTACAGAAGTGGGAATGAAAGACCCAAGAAAAACGAGACATTATTATCCGCATGAGTGTTCCGGAGGTATGAGGCAGAGAGTAGTAATAGCGATAGCACTTGCTTGTAAACCAAATATATTATTGTGCGATGAGCCTACGACAGCTTTAGATGTTACAATTCAAGAGCAAGTACTCAACCTATTGATTCATCTACAGCATAAATATCAACTTACGGTTGTCTTTATCACTCATGATTTTGGGGTAGTTGCTAAGGTTGCTGATCGTGTTGCAGTTATGTATGCTGGAGAAATTATAGAGGTTGGGACTAGTAATGACATCTTTTTGGATGCAAGACATCCATATACCTGGTCTTTATTGGCTTCTCAACCAGCGCTTTATGTGCCAGGGGAAGAGTTGATTTACCTTGGTGGTACTTTACCAAATCCTCAAGAAGAGATTCAAGGGGATGCATTCGCACCAAGAAATCCTTGGGCTTTAGAACGAGATTTTATCTATGCTCCTCCTTATTTTAAACTGAGTGATACACATCAGGTGAAATCTTGGCTAATGGAAAAAAGAGCGCCAAAAGTAGAACCACCTAGAATAATAAAAGAGTATTATCAACTAGAAGACTGGAGGTTTTAACTTGGAAGAATTACTAAATTTAAATTCAATCTCGATTGGGTATGAAGGGAAGGGGAAGATAAGAGGATTAAATCTAGCTGTAAAGAATGCAAGCTTTTCGATTAAAAAAGGGGAAATCTTTGGCCTTATGGGAGAGTCTGGTTCAGGGAAAACAACGATAGGTAGAGCTATTATGCGTATGATTGATACGGTAGAGGGGGACATAACATATAAAGGAATGAAAATTAATCAAAGATTATCAACAGAAAATAAAAGACAGTTATGTCATGAAATGCAAATGATATTTCAAGATCCTATGGCAGCCCTAAATGAGCGTTCGAAAGTTTCAGACATTATTGGTGAGGGGATTCTAGCTACAAATCAGTCGATTTCTAAAATAGAAAGGGAAAATCGAATCGATAAGACAATGTTAGAGGTTGGCTTAAGACCTGAATATAAAAGTCGATATCCTACAGAATTTTCTGGTGGACAACGGCAAAGAATTGGCATAGCGAGAGCACTTATTATGAATCCTCAATTTATTGTTGCGGATGAACCAATCTCAGCACTTGATGTATCAGTACGAGCGCAGATACTAAACCTAATGAAGAAATTACAAAAATCACGTGGTTTAACTTACCTTTTTATTTCACATGATATGCCAGTAATGCGTTACTTTACAGATCGTATCGCAGTACTTTATCATGGAAGAATTGTTGAGATAGCACCTACGAATGAACTTTTTAGTAATCCTTTTCATCCATATACGAAGATGTTACTTTCCTCCATCCCAAGACCTATTCCAATCGAAAACAAGCAGATGGAGGAGAGAGGAGAAATAAAAACTTGGCAAAAATCTGGCAAGCTAAATTCACAGGATATTGATTATGGGGTTGTTTCAAGTGAATTAAAGGGGAGAGAAACTCTAAGAATGATCGAGCGAGCTCCAGGACATTTTGTGCTTGAAAGAATAGAAAAGCCATTTGTATAATTTTAACATTTCCAACAAAAGAGTAGAAGAGAAAGTTGCATTCTTCAGCAAAACAGGGAAAATATGTAAAACATATTGTAAAAATAGGTAACTTGCGATATGATTGAGAGCAAAGAGCTATGAATATGAAAAGGCAATGAAATGCCAGAATCGAGGAAGTATGAAGAGTAAAATTGAGAAGGATAAAAGCCTAGTACAGAACATAAGCGAGGCAAAGCGTGCAACAAAAGAAAAGAAAGTAAGCGTAATAGCGAGTGAAGATTCCGTAAAGAGCGAAAGTGCAATAACGAATGAAAATACAGCAACAGATGAAGAAGAGGTTGTAGAAGAAATGAGCACAGAGGCTGTTTTAGAATCTATTCTACCACCTAAGAAACGTGGTAGAAAGAAAAAAGTTCTATCAGATACATTGCCTCAAATTGAGAATACAAGTACGAAAGTTGTTTTACAGTATATGGGGAATGAAGTTGAATTACAATGCCTCATTCAAAAAGCCAAAGAAGCATTCCTAGTAGGGAATGGTCAAAAAAGTTCAATACAAACATTAGACCTATATGTAAAACCAGAAGATAACGCAGCCTATTATGTAGTAAATGGGAACGAAGCTGGAAAAATTGAATTAATTTAAGCTAAGAACGTGATATAGGAGTCCTTCTTGACGGACTCCTTCTTCTATCATATAATGAGATGGATTATACATAATTGTTTTCTTTCAAAATAAGAATGAGATTTATCTGTCTGGATATAATCTTGAATATATAAACAAAGGAATGGGATGAAGACCAATGGACCAAAAGAAAAATCTGGATGTTATTATACCGCTGTTTCGACCAGACAAAAAGTTTGATAAGCTATTAATCCAGTTATTAAAGCAAACAATAAAGCCTAAGAATATATGGCTACTTAACACAGAGGTATTGCCAGATTATGCAACAGAGACAATCAAGCAAAGAGTAGATGAATTGCTCTCTCATAAGAAAATCATAGGAAGTGAATCTGTGAACATTCACATAATTTCCATTGATCAAAGAGAATTTGATCATGGTGGGACAAGAGCTTATGGTGCTAGCCTTTCCGATTCTGAATATATGGTATTCATGACTCAGGATGCGATTCCAAAAGATGAGCACTTATTGGAAAATCTAGTAGAGCCATTTAGGATGGAAGAGGTTGCGATCTCTTATGGTAGACAGGAAGCATCCCAGAATGCAACGTTAGTTGAAAAATATACAAGAATTTTTAATTATCCATCCACAGATCAGTTGAAGTCGAAAGAGGATTTGGATCGCCTTGGAATCAAAACTTACTTCAGTTCTAATGTTTGTGCAGCATACCGTAAATCGGTCTATGAAGATTTAGGAGGTTTTGTTGCAAGAACAATTTTTAACGAAGATATGATTTATGCTGCAGGGGTGATTAAAACAGGGTATAAGATTTATTATGCAAGCAAAGCAACAGTAATTCATAGTCATCATTATACGCTGATGCAACAACTTCGCAGAAATTTTGATTTAGGTGTTTCTCAAGAGGAATATCAATCAATATTTAAAAATATATCTTCTGAAAAGGAAGGAACAAAGTTTGTAAAGCAAACAGTTAGTTATTTGAAAGATCAAAGAAAATATATAGAATTAGTGGATTTTATACTGGAAAGTGGATTTAAATACTTGGGTTATCTTCTTGGTAAGAAACATCGATTGTTGCCACAGCCATTCAAAATATGGCTTAGTATGAATAAGTCGTATTGGAGGTAATATGAGCAGGGTAGATATCATAATGAGTACCTATAATGGTGAAAAATTTTTAAGGGATCAAATAGATTCTATATTTACGGGCAATCATCAAAATATAGTGTTGCATGTATTTGATGATGGATCTTCAGATGAGACCCTAAAGATATTAAATGAATATAAACATCGCTACCAGAACCAGCTACACCTTTATAAAAATCATCGCAATCTAGGTGTTACAAAGAACTTTCTGCATGGAATTAAAACGGTTATGGAAAAATTTAAAGAGGCAATGTACTTTATGTGCTGTGATCAGGACGATGTGTGGCATGCGGATAAGGTTAGCAAAACATTAAAGCGAATGGAACAGATGGAAAAACGTTTTGGAGTTGATCGCCCACTTTTGGTATTTACCGATGCAGTAATAGCAGATGAGAATCTAAATGAGATATCCGAATCATTTATTAAAACACAGCACTTTAATTCGAACAAAATAGATTTATCGCATCTTCTTATGGAAAATAAATGCATTGGATGTACGATAATGATTAATCGTGCTTTTGAACAATATCTATCCCGTATACCAAATGCTGCCAGATACCATGATTGGTGGTTAGCGTTAATTGCAGCTGCATTTGGTCATATAAGCTATTTGCCAAAAGCTACAATTGATTATAGACAACATTCAGCGAATGTAGTAGGGAGTATAAATTTTGCTTCTTATGTACGCAAACGAATGACATCCTTCAAAGATCAAAAACTAACGCTAGCTAAGAATCGAGACCAAGCGGAAGAATTTTTACATTTTTTCCACGAGGAATTACAAAGACATCAAAAATCCATCATAGAAGGATACTTGATGATGTTTCAATCAAACTTTTTTAAGAGACGTTATATTGCGATAAAGCAAGGGTATCTAAAAAGTGGGATTATTAGAAATTGTGGACTAATGTTGATTTTATAAAACTAGACAAACTATAAAGTATATAACGATAGAATAGTAGAGTAAGTAAAGTTACTCCCTTTATCCTAATTTAGTTGAAGATTTATTACATTACAATATCAGTAAAACAAAAACCTGTAAGTTATCAGTGATAAACTTACAGGTTTTTATGATTTATGGCAAGGAAAAGTTCGCAAAGCGTACTTTTTCTTGTTTGTGAGGTAAGAACCTAACATTAAATCACAGAGGATGGTTCATCTTAGCTACTCGATGATAGTACCTGTCTTGTGAGATAATCCTTCGAGAGCTTTCTCAAGATGTGTAATAATTGCACGACGGCCTTTACCAGAGCTTACAAAATCAATGCTTGCTTCGATCTTTGGTTGCATTGCACCTTCTTCAAAATAGCCTTCTTGCATATACTTTGATGCATCAGAAACAGAAAGTGAATCGAGTGCGGTTGCATTTTGCGTTCCGTAATTTAATTCAACTTTGTCAACACCAGTTAAGAAAAGCAAGGTGGAAGCATTTAATAGATTTGCTAACTTCGCAGCTACTAAATCCTTTTCAATAATAGCACTGGCACCCTTTAGTATTGGTCCTTGTTCTAATACTGGAATACCACCGCCGCCACCAGCGATAACAACTTGATTTGCATCAACAAGTGCTTTGATTGCATCAATTTCGTAAATATCTATTGGCTTTGGAGCAGCGATAATACGGCGATACCCCTTGTCCTGTTTTACTACATAGTTTCCCTTCTTTTCTTCCTTCGCAGCTTCCGCTTCGGTCATGAATCTACCGATAATTTTAGAAGGATGAGAAAATGCCTTATCGAATGGGTCTACTTTTACCTGTGTAATTATAGTAGAAACTGGTTTATATATTCCGCGTAGGAGTAACTCCGTACGTATCATACTTTGCAAATCATATCCGATATATCCTTGACTCATTGCACCACAAACGGACATTGGAGCTACCGTATATTTCGAATCAAGACGGCTAAATTCTGTCATGGCGGTATGCACCATACCAACCTGAGGACCATTGCTATGTGTTACAACAACCTGATATCCCGCATCAACAAGATCAGCAATAGCACAAGCAGCTTTTTTTACATTTGAACGTTGTTCTGGGAAGGTTTCACCAAATGCACTTCGACCAAGTGCTACAACAATAATATTCTGACTCATCGCATTACCTCTTTTCTTTCAAGTACTATTATCATATCATTTTTAATAAAAAAAAGGAAGAGTTTTGTATTTGAAATACTGCTTGAAACAACGTTTTATCTCTGATATGATAAAATAGAATAAAAGATTGTAATTCTGTCAATTACATGGAATAAGTGTAGTATGTTTTCACGAAGAGCTGATATAAGATATAGTTATGAGAACGAAAACTTTGGACAGAATACTACATATCAGTTGTTTTTTGAATAACATCTGATTGCCTATATTAATAGTAACAAAGGAGAACAATATGTTAGAGGATGAATATATCTATTTTACCATGGATAAAACGAAGCATATCGCTTTAGTTGCACATGATGGTAAGAAAAAAGAAATTGTAGAATGGGCAGAGAAACACAAGGAAGTGTTAAAGAAACATTTTCTTTGTGGAACAGGTACAACAGCTAAATTAATTGCCGAGAAGACAGGACTTCCAGTACGAGCTTTCAATAGTGGACCTCTTGGAGGCGATCAGCAGATTGGCGCACGTATTGTGGAAGGAAATATTGATTTTATCATATTTTTGTGGGATCCACTAGAATCCCAACCACATGATCCAGATGTAAAAGCATTACTTCGAATCGCAGTAGTTTATGATATTCCAATTGCGAATAATCTTGCGACAGCAGATTTCCTCTTAGAAAGTAGATTAATGGAGGAGACTTACGACCGTAAGGTAACAAACTTTAATAAGACAATGAAACAGCGTATTGATCAGTTTTCTAAATAAAAAACATGAGATGTAGCAAACTATATTTATTTTGCTACATCTCATTCCTATTAGTACCTAAAATATTTTCGAATTATATGTAAACTTTGATTTCTTTGGTTGGTGTACCTTTTCTTTAAGATAATTTAGGAAGTTTAATATAGATGAATATATTTTCCTTAAGATAATTTAGGAACTTTTATATTGATGCATATATTTTCAGTAAAATAATAAGGGATAACAATAAGAATTTTACTTCAAATTTAACAATCAGTAGTTGTAATAGATTTTTAAATGCGTTATCAAGTATAACTTTTTTTATACAATGTATAAATACTCGTTATACAATGAAAATATATGAATAAAAAGGAAATATTTCATTGACATAAAAGGTATTATTGTATACAATGGAACAAAAAATAATTGAAGTATAGGAGAGCGCCATGGAGAATCGTAAAGTTTACATGAATCATCATAATAATTTGTTGTCTCTTGAGGAGCATATCTATGAATTGGTAGATGTAGTACAACCAAACGTATTTCGTAATTTGTTTCCTTACGATGAGATCCCAAAAATCGCTTTTAATGATCGTATCGTACCTCATAATATGCCAGAGAATATCTGGATTACAGATACAACTTTTCGTGATGGGCAGCAATCAAGAGCTCCGTATACTACGGAACAAATCGTAACGATATATGATTATTTACATAGATTAGGTGGGCAAAATGGCATCATTCGAGCAAGCGAATTCTTCCTATATAGTAAAAAAGATAGGGATGCTGTTTACAAATGTATGGAACGTGGTTATGAGTTCCCAGAGGTTACTTCTTGGATACGTGCAAGTAAGAAGGATTTTGAATTAGTAAAAGACCTTGGAATGAAAGAAACAGGTATTCTAGTTAGCTGCTCTGACTATCACATTTTTTATAAGATGAAGATGACAAGAAGTCAAGCGATGGATCATTATTTAAATATAATTAGAGAATGTTTGGAAACGGGTGTTGCTCCTAGATGTCATTTGGAGGATATCACACGCTCCGATATTCATGGTTTTGTAATTCCATTCTGTTTTGAATTAATGAAACTTGGCATCGAATATGGTATTCCGGTAAAGATTCGTGCCTGTGATACTATGGGTTATGGAGTAAATTTTGCAGGTGCAGTAATACCAAGGAGTGTTCAAGGTATCATCTACAGTTTAATTACTCATGCGGGCGTTCCATCGGAACAGTTAGAGTGGCACGGACACAATGATTTTTATAAGGCTGTTACGAACTCAACGACAGCATGGTTGTATGGTGCGAGTGGAGTAAACTGCTCCTTATTCGGTATTGGAGAGAGAACCGGAAATACTCCACTTGAAGCTATGGTATTTGAATATGCCCAGTTAAGAGGCAGCTTAGATGGTATGGACACTACAGTGATTACAGAGCTCGCAGAATACTTTACGAAAGAGATTGGTTATAAGATTCCTCATAGAACACCTTTCGTTGGTAAGAATTTTAATGTGACCCGCGCAGGAATTCATGCAGATGGTCTCTTGAAAAATGAGGAAATATATAATATATTTGATACAGAGAAGTATTTAAATCGTCCGGTCTTAGTTTCTGTTTCCAATACTTCTGGTTTAGCAGGAATTGCTCACTGGATTAATACCTACTATAGACTAAAAGGAGATGCGATGTTAGATAAGTCAAATCCTTTAGTGAATAAGATTAAGTTGATAGTAGATAAGGAATATGAAGAGGGGCGTATTACCGTTATGACTGATGCAGAGTTAGTTGAGATGATCAATACATATAAATCAGAATGTAATGTGGTTCTACCTAATATAACATTGGATAAAGAATAACGGTAAGAGCAGTATCAAATCTGTGAGTAGAGTTGATAGGAACTGGGTGTAATCTCGGAATAAACGACAGGAGGATATGGAAATGACTATGGAATCGATTGCTGCTGCAAAAGAAGCGTTCGGAAAGCTCCTTGAGGAGCAATTAAAGCGTGTTGAGGTAATGAAGGCACAAGGTGATTTTTTAAACTATCAGGCGCTCGATAAAATTATCATAGGAGTGTGTGGTGGGGATGGAATTGGCCCATCAATTACTGGCCAAGCACAAAGAATTCTGGAGTACTTACTGAGAGATGATATCTTAAAAGGTAAGGTTGAGTTTAAAGTAATTGATGGATTAACTATTGAACGAAGAGCAGCAGAGCATGCTGCAATCCCAGTAGATGTGCTGAAAGAATTAAAAGAATGTCACGTAATTTTAAAAGGGCCAACAACAACACCTAGAAAGGGTGATCCGTGGCCAAACGTTGAGAGTGCAAATGTTGCAATGCGTAAGGAATTAGATTTATTTGCTAATGTTAGACCAGTTAGAATCCCAGAGCAAGGAATCGATTGGACATTCTATCGTGAGAATACAGAAGGCGCTTATGCAGTTGGCAGTAAGGGAATCCATGTCACCGAAGATTTAGGCGTAGATTTTACGGTAGTAACCAGTCAGGGAACAGAACGTATTATAAGAGCTGCGTTTGAATTTGCAAAAGCAAATGGAAAAACTAGAGTAACAGCAGTAACAAAGGCAAATATCATTAAAACTACCGATGGAAAATTCTTAGATATTTTCCGTGAGATTGCGAAAGATTACCCAGATATCACTGCAGATGATTGGTACATTGATATTATGACTGCAAAACTCATTGATGAGAAGAGAAGAAAAGATTTTCAGGTTATGGTTCTTCCAAACCTTTACGGTGATATTATCACAGATGAAGCAGCAGAATTCCAAGGTGGAGTTGGTACTGCAGGAAGTGCTAATATCGGTAAACGATATGCGATGTTTGAAGCAATCCATGGTTCAGCACCTAGAATGGTTCAAGAAGGCAGAGACCAGTATGCGGATCCTTGTAGCGTAATTCGTGCTGGTGCAATGTTACTTGCTCATATCGGATATGGTAAAGAAGCAGATAAATTATATCGTGCACTTGATATCTGTACAGTTACGGAGAAAAAGTTAGCGATTACTGGACGCGATACCGGAGCAACCGGAGCAGAATTCGCTGATTATATTATGGAGACAATTGAAGCTATGTAACATAGGATAAATGACAATCTCGTTGTGTAAATAGGTAAAGAGCAACGGGGTTGTCATACTTGCGTTATTACTATATTGTTATATGTGTCATGCACAGGAGGAGTTTTCGTGGATAGCAAAGAACTACAACAAGAGGTTACGGACAAATATTCACTTCGAGGTAGAGTGTTTAATCGTATCAGAGAAGATATTCTATCGGGTAAATATGCCCAGAATGAAGAATTAAAGGAGAATACGATAGGAAATGAACTGGGAGTAAGTAGAACCCCGGTCAGGGAGGCTTTAAGACAGCTAGAATTAGAAGGTCTGGTGAATATTATTCCAAACAAAGGGGCTTATGTTACTGGAATCACAGAAAAAGACATTCAGGATATTTACGTAATTCGTTCTTATTTGGAAGGCTTATGTGCCAGATGGGCATGCGAGCATATAAAGGAAGAACAGCTTCAAGAGTTAGAGGAAGTTGTTTATCTATCAGAATTTCATATTAAGAAACAGCATCATGAGCAAGTTTTGGAACTAGATAATAAGTTCCATGAATTAATTTATGAAGCATCGAACAGTAAAATTCTAAGACATGTACTCTCAGATTTTCATCACTATGTGCAACGTATTCGAAAAATTACCTTGTCAAAACCAGAACGTGCAGAAAAATCAAATGAAGAGCATACTGCCATCTTAGAAGCAATTCGCCAAAGAGACGGTGTAAGAGCAGAAAAACTAGCGCATGAACACATCATTCGTACCATAGATAATATTAGTAAGCAAGGACTTTAGAATACATAGAATTTTTATTTCTAAGATACTCTAGACGAATTACCCACTCTTAAAATAACCCTATAGTGATAAAAGATAGGATATATGCTAGAAAGGATTGTTCTTTTGCATGATCCTATTTTTTATACCTAAAAATAGAAACAGGTTTCCTAAGTGTTTAAATAATTTAAAAAAATAGTACTAATTTACTAATATGTATTAATGAAATATCAGACATAGCCGATATTACATTGTATATTCTGATAAGTTAGTGAAAGGACTAAAAAATGAAAACGAAGTTTAATTTTACAAAGAGGCTACTTACGATTGTATTTACACCATGCTTACTCATTTGTATCGTACTTTGTCTTACAAGTACATTTACTATGCTTAATAATATGAGGGATGAGATGCGGTTAACCTTACAAGCAGTAATAAATGGTGCACAAAATACTCTAGAACATGTGAATGATGAAGAACTTACAGTGATTGATGGTGAGTTATATAAAGGACCAGTTCAAGTAGCCAAGCTACAAAATATCGTGGATAACTATAAGCATAAAAACGGTGTTGACGTTACCTTCTTTTTAGGTGATGTGAGAATTCTTACAAGCATTCCAGATGCGCTTGGTACAAAGGCAGATGAAAAAGTATCGAATATTGTTTTAGAGGGGAAAAGTTATTACGCCACTAATGTTTCTGTGAACGGCTCGTCTTATTCTGGTTACTATGTTCCGCTGAAACAAGGGGACAATGTAATTGGTATGATATTTGCAGGAAAGCCAAATGAAATGATTGTGAAAGAGCTTACTCGTGCTACAAGTGTCACTATTATTACAGGCCTTGTTATGATTGTATTAACGATTGTAATTTGTTCGTTATTTGCAAGAAGAATGGTAGGTTCCTTGAAAAAGGCAAATCGAGTTGTCAGTATGATTACGGAAGGACAACTTAATATTTCAGAGGAAGACGGAACCACAAAAAGAACTGATGAAATCGGGGAAATATGCAATAATGCATATCACCTATCCCTTGTTTTAAAAAATATTCTAATGACGGTAAAGGAAACTTCCGTGCAACTAAATGATATGTCAGTGTATCTAAAACAGTCTGCGGAGGTGACAAATACAAATGTACAAGACATCAGCAAAGCAGTAGAAGATATTGCAACTGGTGCAAATGATCAGGCAGAAAATACTCAGAATGCAACTAATTCGATCACTGAAATGGGGAATGGTATCTTACAGATTAGAGAAGGAGTACAAGAGCTGATTGCACTAGCAAACACAATGAATGCTTCGAAAGATGTCGTAGTGGATAATATGGGTAAATTAAGTACTGCTGCGGATAAGGTAAATAGGGAAGTAACTCGTGCCAGCGAGCAAGTTACCATCACGAATCAATCTGTTGAAGAAATTCAAAATGCGATTCATGTGATAAGAGATATTGCAGAGCAAACCAATCTGTTATCCTTAAATGCCTCGATTGAAGCAGCACGCGCAGGAGAAGCGGGTAGAGGCTTTGCAGTTGTAGCGGATCAAGTTGGTAGCCTTGCGAAACAGTCAGCCGATTCTTCAAACGAGATTGATCGCGTCTTACTGACACTATTAGAAAATTATAATCAGATTGTAAAAGCAATGAGTTCCATTACAGGTGCAATGAAGATACAAAGTGGAAGTATTAAAGAAACGGAAGAAGAGTTTGAAGTGTTAAAGGAAGGGATTGAATCTACAATCCATAGCATTTCAACGATTGGAAAAGAAACAGAGATTCTTGATAAAGAGCGTGAAGAAATTGTGGATACAATCCAGAATCTTTCTGCGATCTCAGAAGAAAATGCAGCATCGACAGAAGAAACGATGGCTTCGATTGAAGAACTCAATGCTACTATTTCTGAAATTTCCAATGGCGCAAACAAATTAAATGATCATTCTAATCAATTAAGTAAAGAAATCGATATATTTCAAATTTAAATAGGCTCCTACTGGATAAACCGATAATAATTATAAGAGCTATGGAAGAAAAATTATATTTCATAAATTAAGGGCAATAAAGAGGATACTTAAGTTTCTTACTTAGGTATCCTCTTTTTGCCCTCGTTCTTATGGCTGATATATTTTCTTTACATAATCAATTTTTGAAGACATTCCAGCGAGTAATAGATCTGCTAGAGTTAAGGCTGCCATTGCCTCAACCACCACCACTGCTCTAGGAACAATAATTGGATCATGGCGTCCCTTGATGGACACTTTTATGTTTTCACCTGATTTATTCACGGTTTGTTGTTCTTTTTTGATGGAAGGAGTAGGCTTAATAGCAGCTCGGAAGATAATTTCGGATCCATCGCTAATTCCTCCTAGGATACCACCAGAATGATTTGTTAATTTTTTAAGTTTGCCAGTTGTATCAAATTCGAAACCATCATTATTTTCAGAACCTAGCTGCTTTGCTACTTCAAATCCAGATCCGATTTCAAAGCCTTTTACAGCTCCGATAGAGAAGATTGCTTTTGCGAGGTTGGCATCTAATTTATCAAACACGGGCTCTCCAATCCCTGCTGGCACTCCAGAGATAATACATTCAATTATACCACCGCTGGAATCTAGATTGTGTATACATTGTTCTAAGAAATCTTCTGCTTTTTTTGAAGCTTCTAAATCAGGCATATAAAGAGGACTTAAAAGCAGATTTTCTTTATGGCATCTGTGATAGTCAATCGTAATTGGGCCAATGGATTTTGTATAAGTAAAAACTTCGATTCCTACTTCTTTTAAGAGGGCAGCAGCGATAGCACCAGCTGCTACTCGTCCAATTGTTTCACGTCCGGAAGAACGCCCACCGCCACGATAATCACGAAAACCGTATTTTGCATCAAACGTATAGTCTGCATGTCCAGGTCTGTAATAGCTTGCAATCTCACTATAGTCAGTAGATCGTGCTGTTTCATTCGCAATCATCATAGAAATTGGAGTTCCTGTCGTTTTTCCATCGAAAACACCAGAAAGAATGGTTACGAGATCGTCTTCCTTTCTTGGGGTTGAATATTTCGTTTGCCCAGGTTTGCGTCGATTAAGATAAACCTGAATTATTTCTTCATTTAGAGTAAGACCTGCGGGGCACCCGTCTACGACAACACCGATACCTTTCCCATGTGATTCCCCCCAAGTAGTTATTTTAAACATAGATCCGAAACTTGAACCGGACATAATATCACCTCTTCTTTTCATTCTTCTGGTGTGAAGTTTTATAATTTCTTAGGCAGCGTACTTTGCTCTCCTTAAAAATCTCTTCACACTTATTCCACTTTACTTGAACATAGTATACTGTATGTTACTGTGGATTTCAATCGAATTATAAGGAAAGACTGTAAATTTATTTACATGAAATGACACCTTTTGCGTTTTGTGTCATAAGATGTTATTAAAGAATGGAAGGAGTAGAAGCATGAGACATCAAGTAGGAAAGAATCGGTACTATAACCCTCGCCAATCTAATATGCTTACTTCAGGAGTTATAATAAGCCAAAACTTGAAAGAAGGACGTGGAAATATAAAAAAAGAGCAACCTTGTGGTTGCGAAGAAGCAATGAAAAAATGTCTTAATCGTGATACAGACAATGATACCTTCTGCTGTGATTTTGATGAGACTTCAATTTATGAATATGATTGTGAATGTTTACGGCAGAAAAAAAGCTGCTTTTAAAGCAGCTTTTTTTCTGGAATTACAAGATGTAATTAGCAGCCAAATCCATTGCCACAGCAGCAGAAGAGAATGATAATAATAATCCACCAGCAACCGCCATCGCCAAAGCCGCCGCCGCAACTATTGCCACATCCGCAATTATTGCCGCATCCGCCACCGAAGCCGTTACCACAGCAGCAGAATAACACGATGATAATTATCCACCAGCAACTGCCGCCACCAAAGATTGAATTTCCACATCCGCAATCATTTCTACATCCACATTCATTTCTGCATCCGCAGCCGTTATCACATCCGCATCCGCCGCAGTTTGTAGCTGTTAAATCACTCATATGAGTTCCTCCAATAAATGTTTACAGTGTATCTTATGAAACACAGCTTGCCTTATTTCCACTATTTATAAAAAAATCTTCATCTTTTTTTTCCCTTTTTTCGATTTATTGAACGCCCATTGACAAACGTAAGGAATAAACATATAATTACAATAGTTTAACGCATTACAGCTTTGATGTAATAAAACTTTTAGATAAGCTAATAGAGTTACAAAAGTCGTCAATTTGCTAAATATACTAATTTAAGTTTCAAACAAGAAATTCACATATTTTAGCAAAAATTTTAGAAAGGAAAAAATGGAGGGTACAACATGATTTGGGCCAAAGAAGAAACGATGTCTAGAAGTGAGATAGAAGAAATTCAATTAAAAAGACTTCAGGAAACCGTTGCACGTGTCTATGATAAGATACCATTTTACCATGAGAAAATGGATGTAATTGACATGAAACCAGAAGATGTAAGATCGTTAGAAGATTTAAAGAAACTTCCATTTACATTGAAACAGGATTTTCGCGATAATTACCCTTTTGGAATGTTTGCAGTTCCAAAAAAAGAGGTAGTTCGTATTCATGCCTCGTCAGGTACCACCGGAAAACCTACAGTAGTCGGTTATACGAAAAAGGATATGGAAGTTTGGACAAATAACGTATCGAGAATTGCATGTATGGGTGGAGCGACAAAAGAGGATACCGCACAGATTTGCTTTGGTTATGGGATGTTTACTGGTGCGTTAGGATTGCATTTTGGTTTAGAGAACATTGGAGCAAGTGTATGTCCGACCTCGTCTGGGAATACCAAAAAGCAAATTATGTTTATGCAAGATTTTGGAACGACATTATTAGTGGCTACCCCTTCTTACGCATTACATATTGCAGAAGTTGCACTTTCGATGGGAATTGATCCTAAGAAAGATTTAAACGTTAAAATTGGGTTATTTGGTGGTGAAGGTATGACAGAACCAATGCGGGAGGAGATGTATAAGCTTTGGGGTAAGGAGTTCCTGTGTACTCAAAATTATGGTATGAGTGAGTTATGTGGGCCGGGCGTATCAGGAGAATGTGAATATCTGTGTGGAATGCATATTAATGAAGATCACTTTATTCCAGAAATTATTGATCCAGATACCGGAGAAGTGTTACCTCCTGGTTCGAAAGGTGAATTGGTTATCACCTGTCTTACCAAAGAAGCAGTCCCCTTAATCCGTTATCGTACTCGTGATATCACAAAGTTAATGCAGGAGCCCTGCAAGTGTGGGAGGACTACCGTACGTATGGCTAATTTATTTGGTCGTACCGATGATATGTTAGTAATCCGAGGTGTCAATGTGTTCCCTTCTCAGATAGAAGAAGTCATGTTAAAAATTCCTGAGATTGGTCCACACTATCAGATTACGGTTGACCGTGTAAATCATTTGGATACAATGAAAATTCAAGTGGAACTTATCGATGATACCGTGCTTGATTCTTATTCTTTATTAGAAGGATTGGAAAAGAATATTAGAAATCAGCTAAAAACAGTATTGGGATTAGATGCTACGATTAAACTTGTAACGCCAGGAAGTTTACAACGATTTGAAGGAAAAGCAAAACGTGTAACTGATTTAAGAAAGAATGTTATGTTTTAATCAATTATATTTTATAAGCAAAAAAGTTATCAATTACATTTTGTAAGTACATATTTATCACTTATATTCTATTAGTGATTGGAATGAATAAAAACGATTAATGAATATATAAAATGAACGAAAAATTTCTTAGAGAAGCAATTTCTTACTCTCTAAGATATTTTCGTTCGTCTCATTATTTATTCTTCTAAAGAGTCTTTTTTTGAAACGATTACAGTTTCTTGGTAACAAGAGAACATATCAAGCAAGGATGTTTTTGATAGTTTTGGTGTAACTATACTGACAATGGGTACTACAATCAGACTTAGTAACATGGTAAAAGCACCAGCTACGATGGAGGAAGAGAAGAACTCGAGTTTTAAGTTTACAACTGTTACGCCAACACCAACCAAAAAGGCAGACCAAACACCAGCTTTTGTAACTCCTTTCCAGTAAAGACCGTAGAGGAAAGGGGCAAGAAAGGAGCCAGCGAGAGCACTCCAAGAGATACCCATCAGCTCTGCAATGAATTTCGGAGGATCAAGAGCTAGGACAACGGATATAAGAATGAAGAATGCAATTAATATTCTCATAAGTAGAAGTTGAGTTTTTGTCTTCATCTTTTTAAAACAGGTTTCTTTTAGAAAGTCTAGAGTTAATGTTGAACTTGATGTTAAAACCAGAGCGGAAAGGGTTGACATGGAAGCAGATAAAACTAATACTACGGTGATGCCGACTAAGATATCTGGCAAAAATGAAATCATATAGGGAACGATACTATCAAAGATAACTTTCCCTTCAGCGTTTCTAATACTTCCATTGTCAAATAAACGTGAGAAGGCACCAAGAAAATAACATCCACCCGATACGACAACAGCGAATAATGTGGATATTATGGTTCCAGTTTTTATAGCTTTTTCATCTTTAATAGTATAAAACTTATGTACCATCTGAGGAAGACCCCAAGTACCTAAGGAAGTAAGAATTATAACACTAATTAGGTTTAAAGGGTCTGGACCAAAGAAAGAAGTATATGCACCAGGTTGTCCAAGTGTTACAGAAGCTTCGCTATTTATTTGCGATAATTGATTAATTGCTTCTAGGAATCCACCTTTTTGGTTTAAGACAGCGACAATAATAGCAACAATACCAAAAAGCATAATAATACCTTGGATTAAATCATTGATTGCAGTTGCCATATAACCACCTAAGATAACATACACTCCGGTTAGAGTAGCCATTACAATAACACAGATTTCATATGGAATATCAAAGGCCATACCAAATAGACGAGATAGTCCATTATAAATCGATGAAGTATATGGCACAAGAAAAACAAAGGCAATGACAGAGGCTGTTATTTTGATTGATTTACTTTCATAGCGTGAGCCAAAAAATTCAGGCATTGTCTGTGAATTAAAATGTTTTGTCATTACTCTAGTTCTGCGACCAAGGATAATCCATGCAAATAAGCTACCGATTAATGCGTTTCCAAGACCAATCCATGTAGCAGAAACACCAAAATCCCAACCGAATCTTCCAGCATATCCAATAAAAACTACAGAAGAAAAATAAGAAGTTCCAAATGCAAAAGCGGTAAGCCAAGGTCCTACACTTCGTCCGCCAAGTACGAAATCACTAATGTTCTTGGTATGCTTTCTAGAATGGATGCCAACAAGAATCATAATTCCAAAGAATACGAAGAGCATAATTAGTTTGACAATCATAGATTTAATCTCCTTTTTTAAGATATAATCAATTCACTACTTTAACGCTATAAAGCGTTGCGCTTTAAAGTGATAATACCAAAAAATGGGAAGATTGTCAACTGAAACGAAACATGAGACAGAATGAAATATTATGTTTAAAGATTACGTAAGACGGAAAAAACAAAATCAGTGGACATAGCAACAAATAAAATAGAGGCACAAAATACTCTAATCTTCGGAGGTATTTGATCTGTTCGATGTTTCAGCCTAGGGTGAATGTATTTTACTAAAAGTACTCCCAGTATCCCAAATAATAAGGATGCTAGTAAACAGACACGACCATTTAGCTGAATCGTATAGTTAGAATAATCCCACCACCTGCGGCCGAATAACATCTCAAGTACCCAGGAAGTAGCGTATTCTAGGGCAGTTGTTACTAACATACTAAACAAGAATAGGTTTGCTTTATTCATACGTTTATGTAGACACAGAATAATTAGTAAGGCACCAAACCCATAGATCGGTAGGTAGGGTCCGAATAGAAAACCTCGTTTTACTAACTCACCAGCTTGTATGGAACAAACAATTGTTTCGTAGCACCAGCCAAAGAAGCTGTAGACAAAAAGCCATATCATGCTATTTACACACCACATGTTACTCTCTCCTTCGTAAGACATATTTTCATAGATCCCCTCCTTTAAGAGCAAGGTATCCTTTTGTTTGTCCATTTATAATCATACATGTCAACATTTAGGGGATTTATGGTTTTTCTGTATTATAGTATGTGATTTTTCAAGTGTCTATGGATGTTAGGAAAGCCTAATGGAATTCTAATAATTTATTAAGACCATTTATAAAAATCTAATACAATGTGAAATATTTACTAATTTTATGGTAAATAAAAGAAATCAAAGGAAAGAGTCGATTACTTTTAGTAAAGGAAAAACAAAAGATTATATTTTGAAGTTATAAAGAAAAAGCAATAGTGATAAGTTCTATAATATGTCTGTAAATTAATTAGTTATATTCAAATAAATGGAGGACCATTGTATCTATGTTGTATAAAATGTATAATTATCACATAGTAAGCAAGGTAAAAAGAAAAGAAAGAAAGGAAGAGAGCAACATGCAAAAGAGAGAAATTATGTTAGGCAATGAAGCAATTGCCAGAGGAGCATATGAAGCCGGTGTGAAAGTTTCGGCTGCTTATCCTGGAACACCAAGTACGGAAATTAGCGAGAATATTGTGAAATATAAAGAGATTTATAGTGAATGGTCACCGAATGAAAAGGTAGCAATGGAGGTAGCTATCGGAGCATCGATTAGCGGTGTCAGAGCTCTTGCCTCTATGAAACATGTTGGTGTTAATGTTGCTTCTGACCCTTTATTTACAATTTCGTATGCTGGTGTTAATGGTGGGTTAGTACTTGTTGCAGCTGATGATCCCGGATTATACAGTTCACAAAATGAACAAGATACCAGAATGGTAGCAAGAGCTGCACAAGTTCCAGTACTAGAGCCCTCCGACAGTGAAGAGGCGAAAGAGTTTGTAAAATTTGCATTTGAAATGAGTGAGAAGTATGATACACCTGTAATTGTGCGTACAACAACAAGGCTTTCTCATTCTCAAGGCATGGTTAACTTAAATGACAGAATCGAAGTAGAAGACAAACCTTATGTTAGAAATCCAGAAAAAAATGTAATGATGCCAGGGAATGCAAAAGTTCGTCATCTTGTTGTAGAAGCACGTACGAAACAAATGATAGAAGAAAGCAGTACTTTTCCAATTAATCGAATCGAATATAACGATAAGAAAATTGGTGTCATAACAAGTGGTATTCCCTATCAGTATGTAAAAGAAGCATTGCCAGAAGTATCTGTTCTTAAGCTTGGTGTGGTAAATCCACTTCCAAGAAAGTTAATTGAGGAGTTTGCCACTTCCGTGGAAAACTTGTACATAGTGGAAGAATTAGATCCTGTGATTGAAGAGCAGGTGAAGTCCTGGGGAATCAAAGCAGTCGGGAAAGAAATTCTTACTGTTCAGGGAGAATATAGCGCGAATCTATTAAGAAAAGCGATTAAAAAAGAAAAAGTTGAGATAAAACAAGCGGCGCAGGTACCGAATCGTCCACCGATTCTTTGCCCCGGATGTCCTCATCGAAGCGTATTTTCTGTATTAAAGAAGTTAGGAATTCATGCAGCTGGTGATATTGGCTGTTATACCCTTGGTGCAGTAGCTCCGTTAAATGTTGTGGATACGACTGTTTGTATGGGGGCAAGTATCAGTACCTTACATGGAATGGAAAAGGCGAAGGGGAAAGAGTACATAAAAAACTGGGTTGCCGTCATTGGTGACTCCACCTTCATGCATACTGGTATCAACTCTTTGATTAACATGGTATATAACAAGGGAACTGGTACTGTGATGATTTTGGATAACTCAACCACAGGAATGACTGGACATCAAGATCATGCAGCAACTGGGAAAACATTAATGGGAGAAGATACCATAGCAATCAATATTCCTGATTTATGTCGTTCGATAGGAATAAAAAATGTGATTGAGGTGAATGCCTTTGACACGAACGCGTTAGAAGGTATCGTGAAAGAAGAAGTTGCAAAGGATGAACTCTCTGTAATAATAGCAAAAGCACCTTGTGTACTTCTTACCAAGAAACTAAGTAAAACACAGTGTAAAGTGGTTTCAATGAAGTGTAAAAAGTGTGGAATGTGTCTAAAACCAGGATGTCCGGCAATAACAAGGAAGGAAGATGGTGTCACAGTAATCAATGATACTATGTGTAATGGTTGCAATCTATGCTTCGAGAAATGTAAGTTCGGTGCAATAGAAAAGGTAGAGAGATAGGAGGAAATCACCATGGCGACAAAAAATATTATGATAGTTGGAGTTGGTGGTCAGGGAACCCTACTTACCAGCCGAATCTTAGGTGGAATTACGATGAATGCAGGCTATGATGTCAAGCTTTCAGAGGTACATGGTATGGCACAACGCGGAGGCAGCGTTGTTACCTTTGTTCGATATGGGGATAAGGTAACTGAGCCCATCGTAGAAGTTGGTCAAGTAGATGTATTAATCGCATTTGAGCGTTTAGAGGCAATGCGCTATTCTCATTTCTTAAAGAAGACTGGTATTTTGATTGTGAATAATCAAAGAATTGATCCTATGCCAGTAGTGATAGGAAATGCTGTATACCCAGAGAATATCATTGAGGATCTAAAAAAAGAGCATAAGGTATTAAGCGTGGATGCAATGGATGAGGCAAAGAAGCTTGGTAATACAAAGGTATTTAATATTATAGTGCTTGGTATCGCAGCAGCTCATATGGATTTTACCAAAGAAGACTGGCTTACAGTAATCGAGAACACAGTACCAACAAAGACTATTGATATCAATAAAAAAGCTTTCTTAATTGGTTATGAGATGCATCAATAAAACTGTAAGGAGGAGAAGCTATGATGAAACAGTTATCTGTATTTGTTGAAAATAAAGTTGGTAGTCTTAGAAAAGTAACAAGTGCACTGAGTGAGAATGGTATTAATTTGCGGGCGATTTCTGTGTTTGACTCACCGGATTTTAGTATACTACGTATTATAGTAGATGAACCTGACAAAGCAAAATTGGTACTTTGCGAAAAAGGATTTGCAGTGAAAGTATCCGATGTATTGGCAGTTGAATTAATGGATAAACCAGGGGATTTGGATCGCGTTCTTGCTATTTTGGCAGAACATAACTTGAGTATTAATTACATCTATTCCTTTGTACTTCGTGGAGAAAAAGCACCATTGATGGTATTAAATATCAATGATATGAAGAAAGCAGAAACTGTGTTACGTGAAAACAATGTGTGTGTAATCGAATAATGAATTTAGGAGGAAACACCAATGATATGGAACGAAGCAAAGGAATGCATGAGCCGAGATGAGATGCAAAATCTCCAGAGCAAACGGCTAGTAAAGATGGTTGACCGCGTATATCATAATGTGGAATTCTATCGTAAGAAAATGCAGACTATGGGCTTAGAGCCGGGAGATATTCGGGGAATAGAGGACCTGACTAAGCTCCCATTTACTACAAAAACAGATTTACGGGATAACTATCCATTTGGACTTTTTGCAATACCACAATCGGAAATTGTGCGTGTTCATGCTTCATCCGGAACAACAGGAAAGGCAACCGTAGTCGGATACTCCAGAAGGGACATCGAGAATTGGCAGGAATGTGTTGCAAGAGTTTTGGCTATGGTTGGATTAGGAAAAGAGGATAAGATACAAGTCTCTTACGGTTATGGTTTATTTACTGGTGGGCTGGGGCTTCACTATGGCGCGGAAAATTTAGGAGCCACTGTGATTCCAATGTCATCTGGGAATACCAAAAAACAAATAACAATGATGGAGGACTTTGGATGTACCGCAATTGCATGCACCCCCTCCTATTTATTACATATTATTGAGACATTAGAGGAAGAAGGAGTGATAGACCGCATTCAACTAAAGGCGGCAATCTGTGGTGCTGAACCATGGACAGAAAACATGAGGAAAGAAATTGAGTCACGCCTCCATATTAATGCTCATGACATTTATGGGTTAAGCGAGATTATGGGACCTGGCGTAGCAGCTGACTGTGAATATCATACTGGACTTCATGTATATGAGGATCATTTTATCCCGGAAATTCTTCATCCAGATACCTTAGAACCATGTAAAACAGGAGAAATTGGAGAACTGGCATTTACAACGATTACCAAGGAAGCCTTACCGCTCTTTCGTTATCGTACCAAGGATTTAACAAGTATTAATTACGAGAAGTGCGAATGTGGTAGAACGCTTGCAAGAATTTCTCGTTTCAAAGGACGTACCGATGACATGCTAATTATTCGAGGAGTTAACGTCTTTCCATCGCAGGTTGAAACTGCCCTTTTAGAATTAGGTGAAACTAGCCCTCATTATTTAATGTTCGTTGATAGAGTGAATCATCAGGATACTTTAGAAGTTTGGGTGGAAGTAGAAGAGCGATTTTTCTCTGATGAGATTAGGAAATTAGAGTACTTAACAGGCAAAATAGCTCATGTATTACAACAAGCGTTAGGTCTTTCGGTCAAGGTTAAGTTAGTGGAACCAAAGACCATCGAGAGAAGTGAAGGAAAAGCGAAACGAGTGATTGACAAACGTAAATTAGTCTAAAAGGAGGTTTTACTTTGGCAATTAAACAATTATCTGTATTTATTGAAAACAGAACTGGAAGGCTGGAAAAAGTAACAGAAACACTGAAGGAAAATGGGATAAACATTACCTCTATGAGCTTGGCAGATACGAGCGAATATGGTTTGCTGCGTATGATAGTGTCAAATCCTAACGAAGGGAAACAAGTTTTAAAGGAAGCAGGATTTTCAGCAATGTTAACTGATGTATTAGCAGTGAAGCTACCAAATAAAATTGGGATGCTGCATGAGTTATTAAAGGTTTTGGAGGATGTTAATATTGAATATATGTATGCTTTAGCAACGAATGAGAATGCTTCAATGGTAATTAAAATCTCAGATATTGAGGCAGGTAAGCAGTCTTTAGTGAAGCATGGATTCGAACTTGTTTCAGAAGAAATTGCATATAAAATTAATGAATTATGAATAAAAAACTTACTTACTCCCATAGCTTACATTGATAATCACCTAAGAAGTTAGGTATTTAGCGAATTGCTATAATATTCCAGAGAAACAAGTGTTGACTTTTCAGTAGGTTGTCCTTTATCCTAGTTATAAATAAGAAAAGTTTATAGTGCTAGTTTTCTGTACTTATGGGAAATGTTACTTTGTGCTAAATTAGCAAATATACTTTAATTGAGAGGATACGAGCGTGAAGAAAAAGGATATTATTTTACTATTGGTATTATTAGCGATTGTTGGTGCAAGCTTTTTAGCATATTGGTGGATGTCAGGTGAAGTTGGTGAGAATGGTAAGGTTGTAGTAAGTATGGAAGGAGAAACTTTTGGTACGTACTCCCTATATAAAAATCAAACCATAGTAATACCAGGTAGACTTGGGGACAACGTGTTAAAAATAGAGGATGGATATGCAAAAATGGAAAGCGCAGGATGTCCCGATCAAGTTTGCGTAAATCACACAGCGATTCACAATAAAAATGAAATGATAATATGTTTACCAAATGAAATTATTGTAGAAGTTACCGAAGGGGAACAATCAAAGACAGATGCCATAGCGCAATAAGAAGATTATAACATTGTTTCAAAGTGTAAGAGAAATCATAAAGCAGATTTTTTCTTTTATAAAGTGATAAATAAAATAAGGTATAAGTATATCTTGTAGACTGTAAGAAAGAACTCTTGGAATCCGAATAACCCATTCGGTTTTCAAGAGTTTTTTTAACAGCTTCTTAACACCAATACAGGTGCTACAGGATTGAAGGTGGGACTAAGATAGATTATAATGAACTCTATAAGATATCCATAATATTACATAATGTAACAAAGGAGGTGTGAAATGGCAGGCGAGATGTTACATCGGGTGCGTGAGGTTGAAGAGTTAGCAAAAGAGAAAGAAAATGTAGCGGTAGCAAGAGGAAGCAAGATGTTAGAACATGCAAATGAAGAAGTAAAAACGCATCTAACTGGGATTAGGAAAGAGGAAGAGGAACTTATCAAGAGCGCTCTATTAGAAGCAAGGGAATATCAAAAACTTCAATTAGAGAATGCCTTGATGGAGGCAGAGAGGGAAATTGAGTATTTTACTAGGAAAAGCAAGGAGAACAAAAAGAAAACCATCGATTATATTGTAAAGGAAGTGTTACATAGTGTCAGTGCTTAATATGCAGAGAATTCAATTGTGTGCACTGAAGAGAAACCGAAAAAAACTGCTTACAGCACTTCAGCGATGTGGCGTGATGGAAGTTACCGATGTCGGTACGGAAGACAGTATGTTTGATTTTCATAAACAACCAGAGGCCGAAAACCTTGTGGCAGAGGATATGCAAATAGCGAAAGAAGCTCTGCAAGTGATTGATACCTACGGTAGTAAAAAGCCAAAGGTTTCTTCGCTTACAGGAAGGAAAGCACTCACAACGGAAAAGTACGAAGCTTACGAAATAGAATACAACCATATAAAAGAGCGTGCGTTACGAATAACGCAGCTTGCAAGAATAATTACGGAAGAAGTCCAAGAAAACAGGAAACGAAAGGCACAGCTTGAGGCACTCGTACCGTGGATTACTCTTACGATACCTTTTAGCTGTACAGAAACGAACTGTACGGCTGTTTTTTTTGGTACTTTACCAAATGCATGGGAGAAATCAAACATAGAAAACCTTTTTTCAAGTTCTTTAACCACAGAGAAAAACTTATTGGTAGAGGTAGAGGTAATAAGTTCAAGTAAATTAATGACCTATATCATGGTAATCTGTTTAAAGAAACAAGCAGTAGAAGTTCATTCTATTTTAAGAGACGCCTCTTTTTCTAAAAAAATCTCTAATAGTAAACTACCACCTCGGAAAGAAAAAGAAAAATTAGAGGAAGAAATCTTAATTTCAGAAGATAAGATTTCAGAATACATTGATCTAATCAAAGAATATGAGCAGTATCAAGAGGAGTTTCAGTTTCTGTTCGATGATGCACAAGTTCGTTTAGAACAGTGTGAGGTCATGAAACATCTTATTGAGACAGAAAAAGTATTCGTTGTAAGCGGATACATTCCAAAAGATGAAATAGCGAAAACAGAAAAGAGCTTACAAGAAAAATGTGATGTTGCGATTGAGATTATGGATCCAAGCGAGGAGGAAGAGGTTCCTATCTTACTAAAAAATCCAGCATTCTCAAAACCACTTGAGGGAACAGTGAAAGCATATAGCTTGCCAGGAAAAGGAGAAATAGATCCTACAACGGTAATGTCCTTTTTTTACTACGTTCTCTTTGGATTAATGTTAGCGGATGCGGCTTATGGGGCAATTATGGTATTAGGCTGTACTTTTGCTCTCTTAAAGTATAAAAATATGGAGAATTCTTTAAAAAACTCACTTAAGATGTTTTTATATTGTGGAATCTCGACTATGTTTTGGGGAGTAATGTTTGGCAGTTATTTTGGAGATATGGTCGATGTTGTCTCAGAAACCTTTTTTGGGAGTAGGATTTCTATTCCTCCCTTATGGTTTTTCCCTGTCAATGAACCAATGAAAATGCTTGTATTTTCAATGCTGTTTGGAGTTATACATATTTATACTGGATTAGCTATGAAATTATATCAATGCATAAAACAAAAAGATTATAAGTCGGTTCTTTATGATGTGATTCTGTGGTATATCGTACTGACTGCTTCCATTGTTTTATTACTATCGGTGGATGTATTTACGAAGACCTTTGGACTTAACTTTCAGTTTAGTAAGCAAGTGGGGGATATTGCACTAGTCATCGTGTTAGTCTCTTCGATTGGTATTATATTGACAGCTGGGAGAGAATCGAGAAATCCAGTGAAGCGATTACTAAAGGGCTTATATGGTTTTTATGGTATTACAGGCTATTTAAGCGACGTCTTATCTTATTCTCGTCTATTAGCTCTTGGTTTGGCTTCTGGTGTCATTTGTACGGTTATTAATAAAATGGCATCCATGGTGGGTGGAGGAATCATTGGAGTTATTGCATTTATTCTGATCTTCCTTGTTGGTCATGCAATCAACATTGGTATCAATGCTCTTGGCGCTTATGTGCATACGAATCGTTTGCAATATGTAGAGTTTTTTGGAAAGTTTTATAATGGCGGAGGACGTGAGTTTCGTCCATTTACCATGAGAACAAAGTATTATAAATTGGATAAAGGAGAGAGATAATATGAACTTTTTAGTGATGAATGGAATTGATAAGGTAGATAATCTAGGTGTTATTTTAGCTTTATTGGGAGCAGCACTTGCAGCACTTATGGCGGGAATCGGTTCTGCGATTGGAGTTGGTAAGGCTGGAGAAGCAGCGGCAGGCGTATTAACAGAAGATTCATCAAAATTTGGAAAAATTCTAGTTCTTCAATTGCTTCCAGGTACTCAAGGAATCTATGGCCTACTGATTGCCTTCCTTACGATGACGAAGGTCGGTGTATTAGGTGGAGACAGTGATTTATCATGGCAAAAGGGTGCTCTTTTTTTGTGTGCATGTCTTCCAATCGCGATCGTTGGTTTAGTCTCTGCGATTGCACAGGCTAAGGCATCTGTTGCCAGTATCGGTGTGGTTGCGAAAAAGCCGGAAGAGTTTGGTAAAGCGATGATTTTACCAGCAATGGTAGAAACTTATGCTATTCTAGCTTTACTAATTTCTCTTTTAGCAGTGAGTGGTGTAAGCTCCTTGACCCTGTAAAGAGTAGACAGGAGGGCTTATGACTGGATTAGAATCGATCATTAAGAAGATTGAAGATGAGGCAGCAATAACTTCTATAGAAAGGCTAAAAGCTGCAGAAAAGAAAGTAGAAGAAATCAATGAGGAAGCAAGAAAAGAAGAAGCTAAACTTCGATTAGAAGGAGAGAAAGCAAGAGAGGATTTACTTCAAAACAGCAAAAAGCAGGCAGATTCTACAGCATTAGTAGCTAAGAAAAATAGAATTTTAGAAGCAAAACAAAAGCTGATTTTGGAGGTTATTCTTCAGGCGAAGGAGAGTATTCTTTTGTTACCTGAAGAAGAATATTTCGAGTTAATCCTAAAATTGCTGGCTACGCTTGATTTAGGGCATGGCGGAGTCTTATGCTTTAACCAAAGGGATTTAAAACGCTTACCGGACGAATTCATAGAGGCTTTGAAAAGCAGGAATGAACAAAGAACGGAAAGTAAGTTAACAATAGCGAAGGAGCCGGTGAATATAACCGGAGGTTTTTTATTAGAGCAAGGATATATTACTCATAATCTATCGATAGAAGCTTTATTTGAAGAAAAACGTGATCAATTACTCGAACCCATTGCATCTCTTTTATTTGCAGCAGAGGGAGAGATAAATTAACGAGGAAAAGCATTCTTGCAGGAAATGGAGTGATTATACATGGCAGATACGATGTATTATTATGCGGTCGCACGTATTAGAGTAAAAGAGCTTTCCTTGTTAAGCGTTTCTTCATTAGAGCAACTATTAGCTTGTAAAGATTATGAGGAATGTCTTCGTTTATTAAAAGAGAGAGGATTTGGAAAACTATCTACTGAGAAAGAAGCAGAAGATATCATGGAAGCAGAGTATCAAAAGGCATATCAATTGTTCACAGAACTTGTAAAAGATGAGACGGTATTACGAGTGTTTCAGATTCCATATGATTTTCATAATGCGAAGGTAGCAATAAAGTTAATTTATGCAGAGAGTAAAGGAAGAGTGGAAGAACAAGCATTTTTAGAACGAGGAAGCCTGCCTTTTCAAGAAGTATTAAAGAGCATTCGTGAAGGAAAGTTTGAGATACTCCCTCCCATGTTAGCAGATTGTGTAAAAAAAGCATATGAGGATTTGTTACATACAGGAGATGGACAATTATGTGATGTCTTTCTAGACGCTGCTTGTCTTACTGCACTTTCTCGTGCAGGGAAGGAAAGTAAGGTTGAATTACTTTTAAATTATACGGAAAAAAAGCTTGCCTTTGCCAATATGACAATCGCGTATCGCGCCTGTAAGGCAAAGAAGAGTCAGGAATTTTATGAGATAGCTTTAGTTCCGTGTGAAACGCTTTCAAAGCGAGAGTTGATTACAGCAGCAAAAAAGGGAGAAGAGGAGTTAATCTCTTATCTTCAAAAAACAGTGTATACAGAAGGAGCAAGGTCATTAAAACTATCGTATGCGGCATTTGAGCTCTGGTGTGATAATGAGATTATGCAGATGTTAAAAGGAGTGAAGCATTTATCCTATACAGTTGCTCCAGTGGTCGCTTATTATCTGGCACGTGAAACTGAGATTAAGATGGTAAAGCTGATACTCTCCGGAAAGAGAAATTCATTGCCGGAACAGCTCATCAGGGAAAGGATGAGAACATTATATGTATAGAGTAGCAGTCTTAGGAGATAGAGATAGCACCTATGGTTTTGGAGCTTTAGGACTTACAGTTTTTCCAGTAGAGGAGGAAGAAGAGGCAAAAAGGGTACTGAAGGAACTTTTGAAAGAAGACTATGCCATCATTTATATTACGGAATATTATGCGTCCAAACTTTCAAGTCTTTTGGATAGCCATAAGAATATTGCACTTCCTGTCATCCTCCCTATTCCTGGTATCGCTGGAAATACGAAGAATGGGGTAGCCAGAATTAAGAAAATGGTAGAACAAGCAGTTGGATCGGATATCATATTTAGAGAAGAAATGTGAAAAATCATATGGATGGAAAGTTTGTATATTAGGAAGAGGCAGGTGTGAAAATAAATGAGTAAAGGTGTAATCAAAAAGGTTGCTGGTCCCTTAGTCATAGCGAAGGGAATGCGTGATGCCAATATGTTTGACGTGGTTCGTGTTAGCAGTCAAAGATTAATTGGTGAGATTATTGAGATGCATGGTGAGGAAGCATCCATACAAGTATATGAAGAAACGTCTGGTTTAGGACCTGGAGAGCCAGTGGAATCAACTGGTTACCCACTCTGTGTAGAATTAGGACCTGGATTAATCGGCTCTATTTTTGATGGAATTCAACGTCCATTAAATGAGATAATGGAGAGAACAGGGAATAATCTAGAAAGAGGAATCGAGGTACCTTCGTTAAGCAGAGAACGTAAGTGGAACTTTGAACCAATCGCTTATGTTGGATTGGAAGTTTGCGCTGGTGATATTCTTGGAACAACAATGGAGTCACCAATTGTAGTACATAAAGTATTAGTACCAAATGGAGTTCATGGTATCATTACAAAGATTTTTGAAGGGGAACATACGATTGAAGAAACCATAGCTGTTATAAGAACGGAGAATGAGGAAGAAGTATCCGTATCAATGTTACAGAAGTGACCCGTAAGAATTGGCAGACCATTTAAAGAAAAACTCGCACCTCAGATGCCACTTGTAACTGGACAGCGAGTGATTGATACTTTATTTCCTATTGCCAAAGGTGGTGTTGCAGCAGTTCCAGGACCCTTTGGAAGTGGTAAAACCGTTGTACAGCATCAATTAGCAAAGTGGGCGGAAGCTGATATCGTAGTATACATCGGTTGTGGAGAACGTGGAAATGAAATGACAGATGTTTTAAATGAGTTTCCAGAATTAAAAGATCCAAAGACAGGATATTCGTTAATGGAGCGTACGGTACTAATTGCTAACACTTCGGATATGCCAGTTGCTGCGAGAGAAGCATCGATCTATGTTGGGATTTCAATAGCAGAGTATTATCGGGATATGGGATATTCTGTTGCATTAATGGCGGATTCTACTTCTCGGTGGGCAGAAGCATTAAGAGAGATGAGCGGACGTCTTGAAGAAATGCCTGGAGAGGAGGGGTATCCAGCCTATCTTGGAAGCCGTTTAGCACAATTTTACGAACGCGCGGGTCGTGTCATCTCTCTTGGTTCTAGCAACAGGGAAGGAGCTTTATCCGTGATAGGAGCAGTATCACCACCTGGTGGTGATATTTCAGAACCGGTTTCTCAGGCAACGCTGCGTATCGTGAAGGTCTTTTGGGGACTTGATGCAAACCTCGCCTATCGTAGACATTTCCCTGCGATTAACTGGCTAACAAGCTATTCATTATATGCAGATAAGATGGGGAATTGGTTTAATAACGAAGTCAATGAAAATTGGACGTCACTTCGTTTAAAGATAGTAAAATTGTTACACGATGAATCTGAACTAGAGGAAATAGTAAAGTTAGTTGGTATGGATGCACTGTCCTCAGAGGATCGATTAAAGTTAGAAGCTGCTAGGTCGATCAGAGAAGATTTTCTTCATCAAGATGCGTACCACGAGGTAGACACTTATACAACATTAAAGAAGCAATATCGAATGATGGAGCTAGTGCTGTATTTTTATGATGCTTCGTTTGCTGCTCTTAAAAAGGGAGCATTCATTGATGCCTTAGTAAAATTACCGGTAAGGGAACAAATTGGTCGTTTTAAATATGAAAAAGAGGAACAACTAGATCAAAGGTATGAAGCAATAAAAAATCAGATAGTAAAACAAACGGAGCAGTTGGTAGGAAGGGAGGATGCCTAATGCCAAAGGAGTATAAAACAATACAAGAAGTTGCAGGCCCTTTGATGTTAGTAAGGGGTGTTACCCAGGTTACCTACAATGAGCTTGGTGAAATAGAACTAACAAGTGGGGAACGAAGAAGATGTAAAGTTCTTGAGATTGACGGTGAAAATGCTCTCGTTCAATTATTTGAGAGTTCAACAGGGATTAATTTATCCGATAGTAAGGTGCGGTTTCTTGGCCGCGGTATGGAGTTAGCAGTTTCAGAGGATATGCTCAGTCGTGTATTCGATGGACTTGGTCGTCCAATGGATGGAGGTCCAGAAATTTTGCCAGAGAAAAGAATGGATATCAATGGCCTTCCTATGAATCCAGTCGCAAGAAACTATCCGAAGGAATTTATTCAAACGGGAGTATCAGCAATCGATGGTCTCAACACCCTGGTTCGTGGTCAAAAGCTTCCTATTTTCTCGGCAAGTGGCTTGCCGCATGCAGAACTTGCTGCACAAATAGCACGTCAAGCAAAGGTAAGAGGAACGAATGAAGCATTTGCGGTTGTTTTTGCAGCGATGGGAATTACGTTTGAAGAAGCAAACTTCTTTACTGAAAGTTTCAAAGAATCAGGAGCGATTGATCGAACGGTAATGTTTGTAAATTTAGCAAATGATCCAGCGGTTGAGCGAATTGCAACACCAAGAATGGCTCTTACTGCTGCTGAATATCTAGCATTTGAAAAGGATATGCATGTGCTTGTTATTTTAACAGATATCACGAACTATGCAGATTCCTTACGAGAAGTTTCTGCAGCAAGAAAAGAAGTACCTGGTCGTAGAGGCTATCCAGGATATATGTATACAGACCTGGCTTCTTTATATGAAAGAGCCGGTAGACAAAAGGGAAAGAATGGAAGTATCACAATGATTCCAATCCTTACTATGCCAGAAGACGACAAAACTCATCCAATACCTGACCTGACCGGATATATTACGGAGGGGCAGATTATCTTAAGCAGAGAACTATATCGACAGGGAATTATGCCGCCAATTGATGTATTACCCTCCCTATCGAGGTTAAAGGACAAGGGAATTGGTGAGGGGAAGACGAGAAAAGATCATGCCAATACAATGAATCAATTATTTGCTGCATATGCAAGGGGAAAAGAAGCCAAGGAATTAATGGTAGTGCTTGGTGAGGCAGCACTGACTGACATTGATAAGCTATATGCGGAATTTGCCGATTCTTTTGAAAAAGAATATGTCTCGCAAGGATATTATAATAACAGAGACATTGAAGAAACATTGAATCTTGGGTGGAAACTATTATCTATCTTACCAAGGACTGAGTTAAAGAGAATTAAAGATGAATACCTTGATGAGTATTATGGTAAAACAGTGGGGGTGTAAGATATGGCAAGCACTCATGTTAATCCGACCCGGATGGAGTTAACAAAACTTAAAAAGAAGCTTTCAACAGCTAGGAGAGGACATAAATTATTAAAAGATAAACGGGATGAATTAATGCGTCAGTTCTTAATTCTAGTGAAAGAAAATATGCAGTTAAGAAAAGAAGTCGAAGAAGGAATCTTACATGCGAATGAAAAATTTGCTCTTGCTAGAGCTATGATGCAGGAGGAATTTCTAGATGCTGCGATGATGGTTCCTAAACAAGAGGTTTTTCTTGAGGCGAGTACTAAGAATGTTATGAGTGTCGAGATACCGAACTTTGAATATCATACGAAATCCTCTGATCTAAGCGATATTTATCCCTATGGATATGCCTTTACATCAGGTGACTTAGATGATGCTGTACATTCACTATCCGTGGTATTACCTAAGATGCTACGACTTGCGGAATGTGAGAAAGGTTGTCAGTTGATGGCAGCGGAAATTGAAAAAACAAGACGTCGGGTCAATGCATTAGAGCATGTTTTAATACCGGATATGATGGAAAAAATAAAGTACATAATGATGAAACTAGATGAAAATGAGAGGAGCACGCAAATAAGATTAATGAAAGTGAAAGAACTTGTACTGAAAGATGCACTTGAAGAGAGAAAAAGAAAAGAATAACGGCTAAATTGGGGATCATCTATTTGATATAGTAGGTGATTCCTTTTTTTTATACCAAAATTTCCTGCATCAAATTTTTCATTTGTGACTAGGGAAAGCAATTGAATTATGAAAAGGCAGATAATCCTATGGAAATATATTTTCAAACAATAATTTTTTAAAATTTGCAAATAATATGATTAGTTAAATTATTAATAGTATTTCATAGATTCATAAGGTTCATCAGAGAGAAAGTTTGGAAATCTCGAATTAAAAATATAGAATGAAGCCTATCGGCGATGCCACTTTCTTATCCCTGATAGCACAGTCCAATGAAAGGGCAGAAAGGGAACTGATATGAATAAACAAAATGGTAGGACAATGAAGTATTTTCAATTGCTACTTCTTTTTTTTCTATCTATTGCGATGATTTCTTGTTCTAAAGATAATAGGAAAAATCATGATGAGGTTATTTCACCTGATTCTATTTACCAGGAGATAGGAAATACCCAAGTGATCAAGGAATTTAATGGGATTACCAAAATATCTGTCTATTATCCTAAAATAGGGGATGAGGTAGTGGATCAAAAAATTATGGAATATGTAAATTCCATTGTAACGGATTTTAAGAATGAGGTGATGCTAAAACAAGAGCAAGGCGAGATAGCCTTCGATTATACCCCAAGACTAGCGGTTCAATATGAGAACTATGCTTCCTATCCGAATATCTACAGTATCAAATTTCGTATTTTAGAAGGTATGCCATGGGAAGAGAAAAAAAGAGATTTTGTTCAAACTTTATGTTTTCAAGTAGAAGAAGGGAAAAACCTTAGATTAGAGGATATTATTGCTACCTCTTTCCAACAAGACTTTTATGATCAAGTGATACACCAATTAAAAACAAAGGAAATCTACGGCAAATATTTAGATGAAGATATGATACAAAACTTGGTCATGAATGCAGTTCAAAATGGATTACAATTTACTTTAACGCAAGATAAAATCACCGTATACTTTCCTAAGTATGATTTATTAAGTGGGTTGTCCTTATCACCTACAACGTCGATAGCAATTACCGCAATATCTAAGAACTTATGCTTGGATGAGCAAGGGAAGCTATTATTAGGTCGTAAAATCGATCCAGATAAACCAATGATTGCATTGACCTTTGATGACGGACCACATGATATTTATACGGTGAGAATTTTAGATGCTCTTAAGAAATACGGAGGAAAAGCAACCTTCTTTGTCCTTGGACAACGGGTTGACAATCATAGTAAAGTATTAAATCGTATGATTAAAGAAGGTAGTGAAATAGGAAATCATTCTTATTCTCACCCTTTATTAACCACATCTACAGTAGAGAAAATCAAACGAGAAATAGCAAAAACACAAGAGGCTATTATACGTTGTACTGGATATACGCCCAAACTAGTACGTCCGACTTATGGTGCTGTGAATCAAACCGTAAGATCAGCAATTCATTATCCGATGATAGAATGGTCAGTAGATACAGAAGACTGGAAATCAAGAAATGTTGATATGATAGTTAAAGAAGCAATGAAAGGTGCAAAAGATGGAGCTATTATACTGATGCATGATGTTTACCCAACTACTGCAACGGCAGCAGAAAAAGTGATTCAAAAACTAACAAAAGAAGGTTATCAGTTGGTTACAATTTCGGAGTTGTTTGAATACCGGGGAACAGGACTAAATGCAGGAAAAGAATATTTCTCATCAAAATATAGCAAATAATAATCACTAGAATTTTAATATACAGAATCGAAAGTATGAGAGTGAAAATCTTTCTTTTAGGTTTTCACTCTCATACTTATATCATTCTTTCTATCCTATTATTATCTTAGATTCTTGATTTAGAAATTAACCTAGGGTTAATGATTGTGTTAAAAAGTTTGTGTAAACTCTACTTTTAATAATTTGACCTGTATTATTAGGGATACATTTTATAAGTTCAATATCAGTATTGATAATTATATTAAGTTTCTAAATAGTCTATGCATCATATAATAGATTTATATAATACATATTAGATAAGCATCTAATATAATTGACAAGAAGAGAATTTGTTTGTATAATGTGAAATATATTAGGAGAAAATTGTTTATAATACTTGAAATGAAATGACAATATATGGTATAAAAGTAATATTAATGTAAGGAGATTACTGTTTGAGGTATTATTGAGTATAGAAGGAGAATATTATCTATGTTGGAAAAAGACATAATTACCAAACCAGACTATCTTGAAGAAGCAATCAATTGCTATACTGCAAAAGAAAATAAATTTGAGATATTGAGTAACTATGAGAAGTTTGGAATGACCCAGGAAGAGATGCTAGAATATATTCAACCTATTCAAGATTTTTGTAATCAAGTGAAAGAACAGTTTAGTGTTGTAATAGAAGAATTTCCAAAGCTTAAAGCCTTACTAAAATTGACGGATACAGAAATAGAGGAAGGTTCTATTTTGTTGTTATACTATCGTAATCTGCTAAGAATAGATGAGGGCATTGGGGAATTCACCGTGGAAGATTTGGCATTTGTTAACATGCTAAATAAGGATCAGTATTCAGAGACAATATCGGATGAGAAAGTATATGTCAAAGATGTTACTGAATTAATTCTATTTTTAGATAGTCAAAGCCTTGATGATACATATAAAATGCGATTGATTAATTTGTATATGGACCGTAAAGTGATTAAGAATCAATTAATGAAATTAAAGCGTATAGCAGAAGACTTAGGACAGAAATCCTATCCTATTGTTAAGCATATCGTTGAGGCAGAATTAGTCCGTATGAGGGAGCCGGATTATTTAGATGAAGTATTAAAAGAATCTATCCTTATTCATATAGAGAGTGGTAAAAAATTTATTTTAATTCCTAGTATCAGCCAATATAATGCACTTGGTATGGAATATGTTGATGATACTTATTATTTTCATGTGGGTATTTATTTGGTCGAGCTAGTAAAAAGGAGTAATCAGAATAGATTTAATGATGCACAGCTTGTTGCAGATCTAAAAGCAATTAGTGATACAACAAGATTAAAAATGCTTCACATGTTATCTATGAAACGAATGTACATTCAGGAAATGGCAGAAAATCTAAAGCTAACGCCTGCCACTGTTTCTCACCATATTAATATACTGTTATCGGAGGGATATGTCTTATTAACAGTGGATGCATCAAAGTCTAAGAAAGTATATTATGAGCTAAATCAAGAGAAATTGGAGGGTTTAAGTAAATCTATCTTAAATCTTACAAATAAATATTATTAAGGGGAGGATCTAATGGAATCTGAGTCAAAGTATCCAATTTTTAAAACAATTGGAAAGATGCTTGCAAATGTGAAACGACAAAATAAGGCACTTTTTGCATGGTTATTTGTTTACACAATTGCAGCAGCAATCTATCCGTTTTTTGGAATAGTATTGCCAAAATTATTAATAGGGGAGCTTGTTTTAGGAGATTTAGCAGATGTTAAGACGGTCATCATCATCATTGTAGGCTATCTGCTCCTTGCTTCCATGGTGGGATTTATTAAAAGTTATACATCTAACTGTGCTTATCCAAGAATTACTAGGCTTCGTATTGATTATATCGGTGAAATTTTCGATAAGATAGTAAGTGCAGATTATCAATTCATGGAAGACTCAACGTTCTTTGATAAAAATGACCGAGCAATGGAAGCAACAAGTTCGAATAGTAATGGTGTAGAGGGGGTTTATCATAAACTATTTGATATACCGGCTGTAATGATATCGATTATTGCACTTATAGTTTTAATCGGTATGATAAATCCACTGATTTTACTAGGCCTTCTAGTAAACCTTCTTGTAACGATTTACATTAGTAGGAAGGTGCATAAACAGGAATATAAGCGAAAGGAACAACTAGCAAAGGCTGACCGAAAAAAACGATATTACTACCAGACGACTCATGATTTTTCCTATGGAAAGGATATTAGGCTCTATGGTTTAGCTGGCAGAATCTTATCCAATTATGATAAGGAAATCAATGGCTATATCGCTGTCAAAAAGCAAATATTTAACAGAGAGTATGCTTTAGGTTTCTTAGGATTATTTACATTACTACTCAGTGACGCTCTGACCTATGGTATTTTAATTAAAAAAGTAGTGGATGGAATGTCAATTGCTGATTTTTCAATGTACCTAGCGGCAGTGGTGAGTTTATCTGCAATGCTAAAGAATTTCTCAGAGCAGATAAGTTATGTAATCAATGAAACACATTATGTCTACGATTTCTATAATTTTTTAGACCGTGACTTAGGTGCAAAAGGTGGTAAACACAAGTCAATTAAGGATGATACATTAGAAATCGAGTTTGATAATGTAAGCTTTAAGTATCCGAATACGGATCGATACATAATTAAAGACCTAAACTTTAAGATTAACAAAGGAGAACGACTAGCGATTGTTGGTATTAATGGAGCAGGAAAAAGTACCATAGTGAAATTAATGATTGGCTTGTTTGATGTTACTGAGGGAGAGATACGAATTAATCAGATTCCAATCAAGCAATTTGACAAAAAAGAATTATATAATATGTTTGCTGTTGTTTTTCAAGATATTAATGTACTTGCATTTACAGTGAATGAAAATGTAGCATGTACCTCCGAAGAGATAGATGAAACTCGTGTTATCAAATCTCTTGACCGAGTAGGTTTGACAGAGAAAATCAATGAATTACCAAAAGGTAGAGAACAGATGATGTTAAAGATAATTGAGGCTGATGGAACGGAGTTTTCAGGTGGTCAAAGCCAAAAACTTGCCATTGCGAGAGCTCTTTATAAAGACAGCTCTATGGTAATTATGGATGAGCCAACCGCTGCGCTCGATGCCCTTGCCGAAGCTGAAATCTATGAGAACTTTAGTGAATTAGTCAAAGGTAAAACAGCCGTTTATATATCACATCGTCTTGCCAGCACAAAATTCTGTGACAAAATCGCTCTTTTTGACAAAGATGGTTTAAAGGAATACGGTAATCATGAGGAGTTGATGAAATTAGGCGGATCCTATAGTCAAATGTTTTCTGTGCAAGGAAAGTACTATACAGAAGGGAGGGAACGTCGAGAGGAAGACTTCTCGGCTATGAACGATGAACTCAGTGAAGTGCTTTAAAATGTTTTTTAAACTATCTTGGAAAATCTCGCCTATGTACATCGTATTACTGTTCCTTAATACATTGGCTTCCAGTGGGCAGGTATTAATTAATGTAGTTTTACCTAAGTTTTTGATTGATGAATTGCTTGGTGGAAGGCAGTCGAAACGATTATTGCTTTTTGGTGGAATTATCGTGTTATCGAATTTACTTTTTGCATGGTTAACCATGACAATGAAACGAGTGATGGATGAAAAAGGAATCTTCATGAGAGAAAAGATGAATCACCTAATGTCAGAAAAGATTATGAAAGTAGAATACTCTTACTTAGAAAATCCTTATTATTTGGATTTAAAAGAAAGAGCAGTTTTTGCATCTAATAATCAATCAGCAATGGAGAATCTTATTATAAGTGTTGGCAATCTATTGAATAGTATTGTAACGTTAATTGGACTTTTAGCAGTAATCTTTTCTTTAAGTTTAGCATTAGTTCTATTTCTGCTTGTCACAATTATAATTACCTTTGTAGCACAAAAGAAATTTATGAAGTATCAGCAAAATTTCTTTAGTGAGATTATCCCTGTGAATCGTAAGTATGGTTATTATGTAGGGTTAGCATACAATGATAAATTGCAAAAGGATATTAGATTATATGGAATGAGTCCAATGTTAACCAAACGTGTTAGACAATATAACGATGAAATAAACGTATGGTTTACAAAGTATTATACAGCTCAAGGAAAATATGCAGGTTTATTAAGGATTATTAATGACTTACAAGCTGCTATCGCATATGGTTACGTGGGTGTACGAGTAATCACAAACTGGTTTGGTGAAAAGATTGGAATCGGTTCCTTCACAATGTATGTAACTGCAGCAATAAAATTCACCTCCTCTGTTATGGCGTTAGGAGAAGAAGTAATAAGAATAACTCAATTCTTAGGATACTTACAACCATTTATGGAGTTTATGGATTTACCGGAGGAAGAAAAAGTTGGAGGAGATTTACCATTTCAAGGTAGTGTGGATTCTATCCGATTTGAACATGTCACTTTTCAATACCCAGGTAGTGAAAAACAGGTACTAAAAGATATCAGCTTTGAGATTCAAAAAGGTGAGAAGATATCAATTGTTGGGTTAAATGGAGCCGGTAAAACGACATTAATCAAATTACTTTGTAGATTGTATCGTCCAACGGAAGGAAAAATCTATATCAATGATCATGATATTTTTGAATATGACCATAAAAGCTATATGAAGAGTATGGCTGCTGTTTTTCAGGATTATCGCTTATTTGCCTTTACGATGGAAGAGAACATTACATGTAAGGAGCCACAAGAGGATACAAAGAAGGCATCAGAATTATTAGAAAAGGTTGGACTAAAAGAAAAGGTAGAATCATTACCAAATGGAATCCATTCTCTATTTGGAAAGGCGTATGACGAAGACGGGATTGAAATGTCCGGTGGTGAGAGTCAAAAGGTTGCAATTGCGAGGGCCCTTTATAAGGAGGCATCCTTAATTATCCTTGACGAACCAACAAGTGCACTTGACCCGCTTGCTGAGGCTGAAATCTATGAGAACTTCAATCAACTGGTTGGCGACAAGACAGCACTCTATATCTCACATAGAATGTCAAGCAGTGTATTCTGTGATAAAATCTTAGTTATTGATGGTGGTGTAATATCAGATTACGATAGTCATGCGAAATTAATGGAGAAACAAGATAGCTTATACTATAAATTATTCAATTCACAAGCTGTTAATTATTCTAGCTAATTAAATTGTAGGTATGATTTTCTAAGAGTGTCATAACTAATCAGAGTTAACTTCATAATGGTAATGATGGAGAAGAGCTTTTTTAGATATCGATAATTCTTTAGATTTATATTAGTTTCATATACTAGGTAAGGAAGGAATAAAGACAAACAAAAGAATGCGAAAAAGATTACATATAGAGAAAGTAGATAAATATGTATCAAGAACGTAAATAAATAAATAAATAAAGGTGTCTAGCTTTTGCTAGGCACCTTTGATTCTTACTATAGATAAATTTCAGTGCTTTTCTACTGTTATTCTTAAGAAGAATTCCGTGAAAAACATAGACTTCAATTAATGAACAGATTTCAAATAAGGGTAAGGATTTACATTATTACCATTGATTAATAAACTAAAGTGTAAGTGTGGTCCAGTTGAAATTCCGGTGGAACCAACCAAAGCAATTGTTTGTCCTTGGTCTACATAGTCACCAACATTTACTAACAACTTAGAACAGTGTAAATATCTCGTAACAACACCCTTACCATGATCAACTTCAACATAACGGCCAGCACTACTACTATAACCAGCGCCTACAACACGACCAGAAAGTACGGATACAATGGAAGAACCATAAGCACCACCGATATCAAGACCCTTGTGATAAGTACTAGCACCAGCAGTTGGAGCTTTACGATATCCATAATACGTATAGATATTATGATCTGATGGTAATGGCCAAACCATATAGTTAATGTCTGTTTTTATTTCGTCAATAGATTTTGCATACTTGAAATTATAAACAAAATCTACATAGCTCTTATTAACATAAGCATCAGACTCGTTATAGTCGACTTTAACCCACTCATCAAGGATTTCTAAAATTTCAAGTTGCTCACCTTTGGCAATTTGTCCAAGGCGAGGGCTGCTTTCTGAAGGCTCCGTACGTACATTTAATGTAGTACAAGTAACCTGAGCATATTGCACATAAGTTTTTTGAGCTAATCTTACCGCATCTTCACCAGTTGCTAAGTACTCAGACTTGATATAACCTTCTACTTTTCCGGATACAATTTTTGTCCATTCGCCTTCCACTCCTAGGATAGTTGCAGCAGAACCACGAGAAAGACGGCCTGCAAGACTTGAATCCGCATTAGCTTTGGTACGAATATTTACATAGTCATTTACATTAGCAATTGCGATACCTTGAAATTGAATTGGCGGAAATTCTCTTGGAGCGAGTGGTTCACCTCCAACTAGAATTGTTGTAGTAGCATTATTTATTGAGATTCCGGATTCTGATAATCTGGCATCATAGTAATTATCAATTGCCATTGACATACCACCGATACCGCCACCGGACAATGTACTTTCATTATTTATTCTTGATGAACTTGTTTCTTCAGTTTTCGCTTCCGCTGTAGCCTGATTCCACAAAAATAGTGCAATAAACAAGGTTGCTGCTTGCATAATGACTCTTTTTTTCATTGTAATCCTCCAAAGTATGCCATCTGAACTATACATAGATGGTAGTTGTGATGTTAAATATTACAGAATTATTACATCACACAGACGAATTATAACAAATTAATAACATGTTGTCAACATTTTGAACAGAGAAAGTATAAGAAAAGGAAAATAATTGTAATAAAGTGATAAATTATATTCTACAGGTAGGAAGTATTAATAAATTATTTGTTACAAATTATTGCAGGCTAGCCTAACTCTTCATAGATGATAGCCTTTCTATTTCTAATATAATCATCACGAACTCTTCAATTGGAGTAGCCGATTAAAAGAATACGAATAAGATAATAGAGAATGAAAGAATAAACATAAGGAAGTCTTTATCAAAATCCTTATAGCATGGAGACAGCAATGGACCTAGCGAGCAGGACCATCCGGCTAAGGTACGCTCATGATCATAGGATATACGGAACCGGGATAGGGGTAGCAATAGTAGATACTGGGATATGTCAGCATCCGGATTTTTTAAAAAATTGTAATCGTAAGATTTATTTTAAAGACTTTATTCATCAGAGGAATGGATTATACGATGATTGTGGCCATGGATCGCATGTCGCAGGAATTATTGGAGGAAGCGGTTATGCCTCTGGTGGTAAATATATGGGAGTGGCACCAAACTGTAATCTGATTATGTTGAAAACTTTGAACTATAAAGGAGATGGAAATATATCAGATGTACTCATAGCACTCGACTGGATTGTGAAGCATAAGGAGGAACTTGGTATCCGTATTGTCAATTTATCTTTTGGTATGGGCAACAAAGAAATTAGTCAGGATGGAAGAAATTTAATTCAAGCAGTTGAAAATGTATGGAATAGTGGAATTGTAGTGGTAGCAGCTGCTGGAAATGGCGGTCCGAATTTAGGCAGTGTTGCAGTTCCTGGGAGTAGTAAGAAAATAATTACCGTAGGTGCGTCAGATGATAATATTGAAGTTGAATTAATGGGAAATCGTGCGAAAAATTACTCCGGAAGAGGACCAACTTTTGAATGTATTAAGAAACCGGATATAGTTGCACCAGCGAGTAATATTATGAGTTGTGCACTTGCAAGGTCTTATGGGACGGATATGTTTCGTGCTTCAAATATAAATCGCTTTACTGCTAATATGAAGGGTGGCAGAGAGCGATATGGTAATTTTTATACTGAAAAAAGTGGAACTAGTATGGCAACTCCAATTGTAAGTGGAGCAATTGCTTTGCTATTATCAATTAGACCGAATCTGACGCCAAAGGAAGTAAAAATTAAGCTGCGAGATAGCTGTGTAAGTCTTGGAGAACCCCAGAGTAAACAAGGATGGGGACTTTTGAATATTGAGAACCTCTTAAAAGTTTAAGAAATTTTATTAATGTGAAATTAACTTTGCAGAACCAGTGATATGAAAGCGATATAATATGGTGATATGAAAAAAAGTACTTGACTTAGAGCCAACTCTAAGACTTACAATAAGAAGTAGAAAACCTTCTTTTGTGTCTTAGTGCTTGGCTCTTTTTATGAAAAGATAGCGAAAGAAGGTGATTATAATGCGTAAAAAGTGACGCGCAGGATTGGAGGAACATATGGAATATAGAAGTATGGGGAATACTGGGGCAAAGGTGTCTGCACTTGGTTTTGGTGCGATGAGACTTCCAGTATTAGAAGATGGTACAATTAACGAAGAAGAAGCGATTAAAATGATACGCCATGCAATTGATGAAGGTGTCAATTATGTTGATACTGCTTACCCTTATCATCAAGGGATGAGTGAAGTATTAGTAGGTAAGGCGTTAAAGGATGGCTACCGAGAAAAAACATATTTAGCTACAAAGTGTCCAGTATGGGCAATCAAATGTCCAGAGGATTTTGATCGTATCTTAGAGGAACAATTAAGTAAATTGCAAGTGGAGACGATTGATTTCTATCTTTTACATGCAATTGGAAAAGAGCGGTTTGAGAATGTCATTCAGAAATTTGATCTAATTAAGAAGATGGAACAAGCAAAGGCGGATGGAAAGATACGTTACATAGGTTTTTCTTTTCATGATAATGCAGAAACTTTTATAAACATAGTAGACTGCTATGATTCTTGGGATTTTTGTCAAATCCAAATGAATTATATCGATATCCATAATCAAGCAACGCTAGAAGGAATGGAATATGCTGCTTCCAAAGGGCTTGGTGTTATCATTATGGAACCTTTACTTGGTGGTAAGCTTGCAAACCCTCCTCAAAATGTTTTAGAGGTTTTAAGTAAAGAAAAAACACCAGTGGAATGGGCATTGGATTTTCTATGGGATCGTAAAGAAGTAAGCTTATTGTTAAGTGGTATGAGCACAATGGAGCAAACCAAAGATAATCTTAAATATGCGAGTAGATCAAAGATTGGTATGTTAACCGACGACCAAAAAGAGATGTATGTGAACGCGAAGCGTATTTATGATACCATGGCATTGGTATCTTGTACTAAGTGTGCTTATTGTATGCCATGTCCATTTGGACTAGATATTCCAAAAACATTTGAAGCCTATAACGCAACAGTTGCAAAAGGGATGAATGCTGCGAAAGAAATCTACGAAGAAATAGAAAACAAAGCAGACTCTTGTAGAAGTTGTAAAAAGTGTGAAAAAGTATGTCCACAAGCGATACCAATTAGTGATGTCATGAAAAAAGTGGCGACATGCTTTGAGGTACAATAGATATGACAAAAACGAAACAAATAGTGTATAGTGCAGTATTTTTAATCTTGGGTGTAGTAATACCCCAAGCATTTCATTTTATCCCAATAGGAAATACCGGAAGTGTATTATTACCGATGCATATCTCAGTGTTACTATGTGGTTTTTTTATGGGACCATGGTGGGGAGTACTTGTAGGAGGTATCACTCCTGCACTTAGTTCCTTATTAACAGGAATGCCGCCACTGCAGAGATTGCCATTTATGGTGATTGAATTAGCGATTTATGGACTTATAGCGGGGCTATGTTATCGCAACTTAAAGTTAAAGAATTCTATTGTTAGGATTTATTTATCCTTAGTGATTGCTATGATAGCAGGAAGAGGAGTATATGCATTATGTTTACTTGTAGCAACTAAGTTGTTACATCTTCAGATGATGGGGCCAATTGCAGCAGTAAATGCTACTATTCAAGGAATACCAGGGATTCTTATTCAATTAGTACTAATACCTCCAATTGTTTATCAAGGTAGAAAGAGTGGTTTATTTCATGGATCAGAAAAATAGAGTGACAGAAAAGTTAAAGGAAGGAGGCTATTCCTTCGTTTTGTATAAGGATGGAGAATGGTCTACTTCAGAAAAAAGAGGGATAGCACCAATTATGGAGCTTCTTAGCGAAAACAAAGAGTTACTAAGTGGTGCCTACGTTGCTGATAAAGTAATAGGTAAGGCTGCAGCAATGCTATTAATTGAGGGAGGTATTTCTTATCTCCATGCAGAGGTTATCAGTGAGCATGCCACTGAATGTTTGCAAAAATATAACATTGAATTTGAGTATCAGAACTTAGTGCCGTATATTGTTAATCGTACTGGAGATGGTATGTGTCCAATGGAGGAGACAGTATTAAATGTAACTGATACAAAGATTGCATATAATTTATTACAGGAAAAGATTAAGAAAATGCAGGCAGCCATGCAACAAAATATGAAATCATAGTATTTAATGAAAAATGAGTCATAATGCTTAATAGTAATAGGAAACTATAATGAGTATTAATAGCTAACAAGGATTAAGAAACTAACTAGGATTAAGAAAGCTAACAAGGATAATAAGTCAATAAGGACAAGTTTAACATTCTTTGCATAGAGCAATTACTTAGAATATTAAGCTTGTCCTTTTCTAATAGGAAAAGATGATAAAATATACCTTTTTATTGCTATTTTTTAGGTTACTAATTGCATGTGTTTTTATTGAGTATAAATAAAAGTATAAATAAAAATGGATTATTACTATTTAAATTTAAATATACTAAAATTATGGATGTGCACAAAAAAATAATATAAAATCAAGAATAATAGTACAATAGGTTTAATAATATAGAAAAGACTGTAAATTAATATGTAAAATATGCAATAAATATGTTGTAATACAAATGAATATTATGTATAATATATATGTAAGCGTTTACATTATATGGTAAGGCGATTGGAGGAATTGCAATGTCAAAAAAGAACAAAGATGATGAATGGAATAACGAAAGTCTTGACAAAAAAGCACCAAATATGAAAACATTGAATGTTATGTATAATGTGCTATTAGTATTATCATTAGTTATTCCCGTTATAATGCTGTACAAATTAGCTTATTTTGATTTATATCATGAAGCAGGTGTACTAGAAAGTCATACGCAATATTACTTATGGAACTCCTGGAAATTACTCTATAAAATTTTTAAAGATACAGCAGATGGTGGCTCATTCGTGATAATGGCGGCAATTCCATTAGTAATCTACTTAGTTGGTTTAATATTATCTATATCCAGTTTCTTAACAGGATTAAAGATGAAGTTTGAGTGGAAACACGGTGAGAGCTGTAGAAGAGCGTTCAGCACAATTTTAATTGGTTTAGCATCAATAATGTTGATTTTAAAAATTATTGATCCGTTCTTTAATGTAAAGAGTGGTTATGCTGATCAGCAATTAGCTTTTAACTTAACAGTATATGTCATCCTAGCGTTAACTATTATTGGAAGAATAGTTGCAGAACAATATTACAAATTAGTAAAAAGAATATAGATACATAAGGATGTTAAATGCTTTACAACTATGGAACTAATATCTAATTTATCAAAGCGGGACAAATCTAAGGTTTAAAAGACTTATAGCAATCTTAAACCATACGATTTACTCCCGCTTTTTTATGTCCAAAAAACGTTTTTTATAAAGCAAAAAGAATTACCATAATAGCATTATCAGCACATAGATTTTCCTTTTTTTTTAGAATTTAATCAGGATAGTTTCCTTTACTGTTGTGCGGATAAGTGCTATAATCATCTTGATGTAAGACAAGCAGGAGGAAGCCATACGATGAATATACTATTCTTCTTAACCCCGAAAATTGAGGTGGCGTATATCTATGATACATTTACGGTAAAACAGGCGCTTGAGACGTTAAAGCAGCGCGGTTATTCTGCAATACCAATGATAGATAAGAATGGAAGATATATTGGAACAGTAACAGAAGGGGATCTTTTATGGTACGTACTGGAACACGGAGATGAGGATCCTGATACTTTTAGTAAGGTGAAGATAAAACAAATTGTTCGTAGAAAAAACCATTTTGCAGTAAGGGCAGACAAAAGAGTAGAGGAATTAGTTAATCTGGTAATGAACCAAAATTTTGTCCCTGTATTAGATGATGATGACCGTTTTATTGGAATTGTAACCAGAAAGGCAATAATGCAGTATTGTACGGAGGCAATAATGCCTTCTACTTCTAAGTAAAAGAATAATATATCAAAAAAACTGTAGCTTTGATGGCATTAGAAAGCCTAATTCTTAGGCTTTCTTTGTACATATATTTTCAGGAGGAGAATATGGGGATTATATATCATGAGCAGGAGCATATTTTTAAACTTGATACTCCGAATACGACTTATATGATTGGCCTAATAGATGAGGAGAGATTTATTGGGCATGTATACTACGGTAAGAGGTTGAGAGATACGAATTTAAGTTTCTGGAAACAGCAACTTATGGGACCACTTCCATCCCGTAGGAATAGAGAACGTGTTTCTTTTATGGATGCATATCCACAGGAATATCCAACCCATGGAATCGGAGATTTTAGACAGTCTGCTTTTGAGGTTAAAACGGTTTCAGGACATCGTGCGGTTGGTATTACATATAAGAGTCATCAAATTTACGCTGGAAAACCTAAATTGTCAGGTTTACCTGCAACTTTTGGGAATAAGGAGGAGTGTACTACACTCGAACTTTTATGCGTAGATCAGCATTTAAATCTAGAGGTTATACTCTCCTATACTGTATTTGAACATATTGATGCAATTACAAGAAATGTTAAAATAAGAAATCAGTCAAAAGACTCCATTATGTTAACGAAGGCCTTATCTTTATCCTTTGATTTGCCTGATAAGGGATATGAGATGATAACGTTGCATGGTTCCTGGGCGAGAGAGAGACAGATTGAGCGGCGAAAAATCGGACATGGGATACAAGGTGTATCTAGTATTCGTGGTGAGTCTGGTCATCAGGAACATCCTTTCATAGCTATTGTTTCAGAACATACAACAGAGGAGTTAGGTGAGGCTTATGGAGTTAATTTTGTTTATTCTGGAAACTTTACAGCAGTAGCGGAGCGGAGTCAATTTGATTTGATCAGGATTCAGATGGGAATTAATCCTGTTGAATTTGAGTGGGAATTAAAAGAAAAGGAAGAATTTACTACTCCAGAAGCGGTTATGGTGTACTCTTCGCAAGGCATCGGTACGATGACAAGAACATTTCATGATCTTTATCGAAACCACTTAATTCGTGGAGAGTACAAAGATAAGAAGAGGCCAATATTAATTAATAACTGGGAAGCTACCTACTTTAATTTTACAACGGAGAAGTTGCTTGATATTGCAAGAAATGCTTCTAAGTTAGGGATTGAGATGCTAGTTATGGATGATGGCTGGTTTGGCAAGAGAAACAATGATGATTGTGCGCTTGGTGATTGGGTTGTGAATGAAGAAAAGTTACCAGGTGGTTTAGAATACTTGGTAAATGAGGTGAATAAGCTTGGTATGAAATTTGGTATCTGGTTTGAACCTGAGATGATTTCACCAGATTCTGAACTTTATCGGAAGCATCCCGACTGGGCAATTCAGATTCCAGGCAGAGAACCAAGTCAGTGCAGACAGCAATTTGTACTTGATTACTCTAGAAAAGAAGTTCGTGACTATATTTATCAGAGGATAAGTAAGATATTACATAGCGCCAATATTGAGTATGTAAAGTGGGATATGAATCGTCCACTTTGTGACCTCGGAAGTTATGCCTTAGAAGCAAAAAATCAAGGAGAGCTAAGCCATCGTTATGTCCTTGGTGTATATGAAGTTCAAGAGAAACTAATCACTGAATTTCCACATTTATTACTTGAAAATTGTTCTGGTGGAGGCGCAAGATTTGACCCTGGAATGTTATATTATAGTCCTCAAATATGGTGTTCTGATGATACGGATGCAGTAGAGAGACTAAAGATTCAAAGAGGAACTGCAATGATATATCCAATTTCTTGTATAGGTGCTCATGTAAGCGATTGTCCAAATCACACAGTTGGTCGTATCACACCATTTGAGACAAGAGGGCATGTTGCTCTGGCTGGTACCTTTGGTTATGAACTGGATGTAACGAAAATATCAAAGGAAGACCAAGAGATGATACCAAAACAGGTTGCGCTATATCATAAGCACAATGATCTCATTCGTACTGGAGACTATTATAGAATTTCATCTGTTCTTGATGATCCATGTAGAGACTGTTATATGATAGTAGCAAAAGATAAGTCAGAAGCTCTTGTAACCTACGTACAGGTCTTAGCTCGACCTAATTTCCAATCTTATAGGATTTATTTAAAAGGACTTGATCCAGATGCAATGTACAGTTGGGAAGAGATGAATTTAACTCAGTCTGGAGAAGCTTATATGCAGGCTGGTATTGATATTACTGGTCTCTGGGGAGATTATAAATCCATGCTAATCCATCTGATCCGTGTAGAATAAGTAAAAGAGATATTGCATAACTATGCAATATCTCTTTATTAAAATGGTAGAAAATCCATAAATTTGTACTATTATGATTATGAATTATTTTCATAGTCTTTCACTTGATCTTTTAAGAGCCATTCTTTACGATATTTTAGAGGAGAAATCCCAAAGTATTTTTTAAAAGTAGTACTAAAGGAATAGATTGAAGTAAATCCATATTTTCGTGCAAGTTCCTCTATGGATAGTTGGTTTTGTACTAAATCATAAGCAATACGACGCAACTTATAGCTGGTTAAAAAGTCTTTTGTAGAACAATTTAGTGTAGACATAAAACATTGATACAAATAGCTTTGTGATACATTAACGGCTTGGCATAACTCATTCACGGATACATATCGATTCATATTACGGTTTAAGAAGTTAACACACCCTAGTACGATTTTCTCTTGTGGGGTTTTTTCTAAATCAAAAAAATGAAAATTAGGTAGTTGATTGACATATGTTCTCCAAACCATGGCTATTATATATTCTAGCAATGATTTGACCATATAATAATTTCCGGCACTCTTGTGGATAATTTTTTTGTCTATTTCTGCAAAGAGAGAGAGTATAAGTTCATGATTCATATCATCAAGAATAATTGGTTGTGGTCTTAATATAGACGTCATCTCGCTTATATCTGAATTTGAAGTTATGTCAAAATCGATATAATAAAACTCTACCCCACTGTTTTCACGAATGGATAAATCGAATAATAAAATTGGTTCTATGATAATAATTGTACCAGGGATTGATACATGATATTGTTTTCTATTGCTAATGATATCAAATGCACCATGTAGTAAGATGAGCATCTTAAAATGTACCAAAGCCTCATTTCTTAGTTTTGTTGGATGAGATTGAATATAGTGAGTAAAAGTATAAGGGTGAAAACTAAATCTCTCCAGTTGTTTTGAAATAATATCTTTTGCTATGTAATTCTTTTGTAAATTTTTCATATCTTTATTAATCTCCTGTTGATATATATGCAGTTCAAGTACCCCATACAAGTATTTTAATTATGATTTAAAAAGGTTAAAAGCTAACAAAAATTTTTACATTGAATGTAATTCAAGTATACTTAGGAATAACAAAGTTCTGCAAGAAACCAGAAAAGATAGATAGTCAATATCACAGAATGGTTGAATAAATTAACATATGAGTGAGCATAGGAACACTCAATTTAATACACCATGATAGTAGTATTTTATTATAGGAAGATTCGAATGTCTATCTTTTTTGAAATATTGTACATCGAAATAAATAATTAAATTATAGAATTTATGAATTGAATGATATATTATACAATCAAAATGCATATCAATACATTACTAAAATAATAAAATGGAGTTATGAAATATTTTAGATAGTTAAGAAGTATGCTCTTCCTTAAGATGATGTTAGCTACAATTAATTACTTAGTAAGCTCTTAACAAAGTGAAGCATTTTAGTATATGGGGATTTTAGGAATCTATTTTGGCTGCTTTTATGAATTTGAAAAAATAAAAAAATTTTTTTTGAGTATTTTTTAAAACGAACTAGATATTTATTCCAAACTAGAAAAAGAGCTGATTTTTAAAGGAAATTTAGGTATAGTAATAGTAAATTTAGTGGTTAGTAAAACCTCTACTTTTTTGAAAAGTAAAAAAATGCAGGCAAAAGTAACAGTAATACTAAGAAAGTAGTTTAATATTACTCTTGCAAAAATATTTTTCATCGTGTATACTAAATCGACGCATGGGGAAACATGGAAAAGTTTTGATGTAGTTTCATGGAACTTCTTGTTATGACAAAAGGAAGGAAGTATGAGAAGTATGAAGGTATTGACTCAGGAGGATACCCCTATCCACAGAGCCTTAGAGGAACAAAGGCTGAATCGTTTGGCTCACTTTGATGTGCCAGGTCATAAAGGTGGCCGTGGAAATAAAGAATTAAAACATTTTTTAGGAGACACAACATTAAGTCTTGATATGAATTCCATGAAGCCATTAGACAATCTCTGTCATCCGGTTTCTGTCATAAAAGAGGCTCAGCAACTAACTGCAGAGGCGTTTGGAGCTGATGATGCATTTTTTATAGTGAATGGTACTACGCAGGCGGTACAAGCTATGATTATGGCTGTGTGTAAAAACGGAGATAAAGTTATTATGCCAAGAAATGTACATCGAAGCGCAATTAATGCCTTAGTAGTGTGTGGGGCTATACCAGTATACATCAACCCGGGTACAAATAAAGAGCTTGGAATTCCCCTTGGTATGTCAGTGGAGAATGTGGAACGGGCAATCCTAGAAAATCCGGATGCAAAGGCAGTTCTTGTAAATAATCCAACGTACTATGGAATTTGCTCGAATCTAAGGGAGATTGTTAAAATTGCTCACAAATATGGCATGCTTGTGCTTGTAGATGAAGCTCACGGAACACATTTTTATTTCCATGAGGCTCTACCAGTTTCCGCCATGGAAGCGGGAGCAGATATGTCTGCGGTAAGCATGCATAAAACAGGAGGTTCCTTAACTCAGAGCTCTATTTTACTAACAAGGAATTCGGTGAATGCTGACTATGTGCGTCAGGTAATTAATTTAACACAGACAACAAGTGCATCTTACCTACTTCTTTCTTCGCTTGATATTGCAAGAAAGAATCTTAGTTTAAACGGTAAGAGTATGTTTGATAAAACGATAGATTTTGCTACTTATGCACGAGAGGAAATAAATAAACTTGGAGGCTATTACGCTTTCGGTGAAGAACTAGTTAATGGGGATACGGTATATGCGTTTGATACAACAAAGCTATCGATACATACACGAAATATTGGACTAGCAGGGATTGAAGTATATGATCTTTTAAGAGATGACTATGGGATACAGATTGAGTTTGGTGATATTGGGAATATCCTTGCGATTATCTCTTCTGGAGACCGAAATCTTGAGATTGAGCGTCTGATTTCCGCTCTTTCAGAGATAAAGAGACTTCACGAGAAGGATAAGGCAGGAATGTTTGATCATGAATATATTAATCCTCAAATCGTGATGGGACCTCAGGAAGCTTTTTATAGTAAAAAACGTTCCATGCCTATTAATCAAAGCAAAGGAAAGATTTGTGGAGAATTTGTAATGTGTTATCCACCAGGGATACCAATTCTAGCGCCAGGAGAACGCATCACAGAAGATATCTTGCATTACATCGCATATGCGAAGGAAAAAGGTTGCTTCATGACTGGTACTCAGGACATGAAGATTGAAAATATCAATATTGTCGAGGTAGAGTAATGGAACTTTGGTATACAGATCAACACACAAAAGACGTTCGCTTTTCGATGAAGATGAGAAAACAGCTAATTAGTGTGAAAAGTGAGTTTCAGCGAATCGATATCATTGAAACTTACGAGTATGGACGCGTACTTGTATTAGATGGGGAATTAATGATAACCGAAAAAGATGAGTTTATCTATCATGAAATGATAACTCATGTTCCTATGGCAGTTCATCCGAATGTCCGCAATGTCCTTGTGATTGGAGCAGGAGATGGAGGAACCATAAGAGAACTTACAAAATACGAAACGATTGAACATATTGACATGGTGGAAGTTGATAAAGAAATTGTACAGGTTTGTACAGAATATATGCCATTTACCGCTTGTAAGTTGCAGGATAAAAGAGTGTCGATGCATTTTGAAGAGGGACTTCGATTTGTACGTGGAAAACAAGATGAATACGATTTGATTATCGTAGATTGTGCGGATCCCTTCGGACCTGCAGAAGGGTTATTTACAAGAGAATTCTACGGAAATTGTTATAAGGCACTTCATAGTGATGGCATCTTAATTAATCAACATGAAAGCCCATTTTATAATGAGCATTCCGGAAGTGTGCAAAAGGCACACCGTCACATTACTTCTGTTTTTACATTAAGTACTGTATATCAATGCCATATTCCATCTTATCCGTCGGGACATTGGCTATTTGGATTTGCTTCAAAGAAATACGATCCAATTAAGGACTTAAACGAAAAGAAATGGAACGATCTGAAGCTACCGGTTAGATATTATAATACTGACTTACACAAAGGGTGTTTTTATCTACCAAATTACGTAAAGGAGTTGTTAAGCAGCAATGAATAAAAATATACATACCTTTTTAGGCTGTGATGCTTGCTATGAAGAGAGTAGGATGGTATTGTTTGGAGCTCCCTACGATGGAACTACTTCTTACCGACCTGGTACTAGATTTGCAAGTGCTGCAATTCGAAATGAAAGCTATGGAATTGAAACCTTTAGCCCATATCAGGAGAAAGATTTAACGGATTACCAAATCTTTGATGGAGGAGATTTAGAACTTCCATTTGGTGACCCAGTAAGGCCGCTTGCGATGATCGAAGAATATACTGCTAAAGTACTGAAAGATGGAAAGTTCCCACTTATGATTGGCGGAGAACATCTGGTTACGTTAGGAACTATGCGTGCGGTTGTAAAGCAGTATAAGGATGTGCATATCCTACATTTTGATGCACATGCGGATTTAAGAGAAGATTACCTTGGGGCAAAACTATCTCATGCAACAGTGATGAGAAGATGTCATGAGTTGGTAGGGGATAAAAAGATTTATCAGTTCGGAATCCGAAGTGGTGATAAGGAAGAGTTTTTATTTAGTAATGAACACGTTACTACCTGTAAATTCGATTTTCACACCTTGGATTTGGTAGTGGATGAATTGGAAAAAAAGAAAGTACCAGTTTATCTTACGGTTGACTTAGATGTACTTGACCCTTCCGTATTTCCAGGAACGGGAACACCAGAGGCTGGTGGAGTTACCTTCCTACAATTATTTGAAGCCTTACGTAAGGTTTCAAGATTACAGGTGGTAGCAGCAGACATGAATGAGCTTTCACCAATCTATGACCAAAGTGGTGCTTCCACAGCGTTAGCGTGTAAACTTCTTCGAGAGCTGATGCTTATGCTAGCAAAATAACGGGTGAATCTTATAAATAAAGAAAAGCAAAGTTTGTGAAAAGTTGGAATAGCAGTTCACTTTCATAAAAAACGTAGTAACTATCTTAAGATTAGGAAATAAGGTATAAGTTATTAAGATATAAGGAAATAAAGTATAAGTTATTAAGATATAAGGGAATAAAGTATAAGTGAATTAACTATAAAAGTATAAGAAAATAAAAGGGATTTTACGTTTATATAACAGAACTGAAGGAGAAGCATAATGAGTAGAGCATTAATAATTGGCGCCGGAGGCGTTGCAAGTGTAGTTGTACACAAGTGTTGTCAAAATTCTGATGTGTTTACAGAAATCTGTATTGCCAGCAGAACAAAATCAAAATGTGATGCCCTAAAAGAGAAGTTAGATGGTGGCAAAACGAAGATTACTACTGCACAGGTAGATGCAGATAATGTACCTGAGCTTGTCGCATTAATTAAGGAATACAAACCGGATATTGTGATTAATGTTGCACTACCATATCAGGATTTAACAATTATGGATGCGTGTCTTGAGACAAAGACAGATTATCTAGATACCGCAAATTACGAACCACTAGATACCGCAAAATTTGAGTATAAGTGGCAGTGGGAGTATCGTGATCGTTTTGAAAAAGCGGGAATCACAGCGGTTCTTGGATGTGGATTTGATCCAGGTGTAACGGGAGTTTTCTCTGCTTATGCAATGAAGCACTATTTTGACGAAATTCATGAGATCGATATCCTAGACTGTAATGGGGGTGATCATGGTTATCCATTTGCTACGAACTTTAATCCTGAGATCAATATTCGTGAGGTTTCTGCAAAGGGTAGCTATTGGGAGAATGGTGACTTTATAGAAACAGAGCCAATGGAAATCAAGAAAGTTTATAATTTTGCAGAAGTAGGACAAAAAGATATGTATCTACTACATCATGAAGAATTAGAATCATTGGCAATTAATATCAAGGGAATTAAGCGTATCCGTTTCTTTATGACATTCGGAGAGAGTTATTTAAGACATCTAAAATGTCTTGAGAATGTAGGTATGACTTCGATTGAGCCAATCGAGTTTGAAGGCAAACAAATTGTGCCGCTTCAATTCTTAAAAGCAGTATTACCTGATCCAGCAACGCTAGGACCTCGTACGGTTGGTAAAACCAATATAGGTTGTATTTATAAGGGCGTAAAGAATGGGAAAGAAGTTACTTATTATGTATATAATGTATGTGACCATCAGGAATGCTACAAAGAGGTGGGATCCCAGGCAATTTCTTATACGACTGGGGTTCCTGCGATGATTGGTGCAGCGATGGTTCTTACAGGAAAGTGGAAGAAACCAGGTGTATTCAATGTAGAAGAATTTAATCCAGATCCGTTTATGGAGGAATTAACTCGTTTCGGACTTCCATGGAAAGAAAATTTTAATCCTGTATTGGTAGATTAAAGGCAGTAGAGCTGTTGCAAAATCGTATTACTTTTGCAGCAGCTTTTTTAGACATCAGTTGTTTTGTATTACTATAAGAAGGAATCTTTCAAATGTGTGTCATGAAAACTATTTCCTTAGATTCTATACAATAAGAATCTTCTACTATAATTGAGTATGAAAAGGAGAACCTATGAAACAGATTGACTTTACTCAAATACCAACCCCCTCGTATGTTATTGAAGAACGGTTATTAAAACGAAATTTATCCTTATTAAAGAGTGTTATGGACCGAACTGGCTGCAAGATTTTATTGGCTCAGAAGGCATTTTCTATGTTTTATTATTATCCATTAATAGGATCTTACTTAGCAGGTACTACAGCGAGTTCCTTATTTGAAGCAAAACTTGGAAATGAAGAGATGGGCGGAGAAGTACATATTTTTAATCCAGCTTATCAAGAATCTGAGATAGAAGAAATCATCTCCCTTTGTGATCATATGGTATTCAATACGCCAAAACAATGGCTTAAGTATAAGGAAATAATACAAAATTCAGAGAAAAAAATAAGTTGTGGTCTGAGAATAAATCCTCAGTATTCAGAAATTGAAGTAGAATTATATAATCCATGTGCAAAGGGTTCAAGACTAGGGACTATCTTAGATAATATAAAAGAAGATGACTTGGAAGGGTTAGAAGGATTACATTTTCACACCATGTGTGAGCAAAATTCAGATGTGTTAGTTCGTACCTTAAAGGTGATAGAAGAAAAGTTTGGCTTCCTACTAAAAAAAATGAAGTGGCTAAATTTTGGTGGCGGGCATCATATCACAAGAGTAGATTATGATATGGAAGGATTAATTTCTGCTATTCTTCATATCAAAGAGACCTACGGGGTGGAAGTTTATTTAGAACCAGGAGAAGCTATTGGTTTAAATACGGGATATTTGGTAGCTAAGGTATTAGATGTTTGTGGTGCTAATGGCGAATGTGCTATCTTAGATACCTCTGCAGCTTGTCATATGCCGGATGTTCTAGAGATGCCTTATCGACCTGAAATTATTGGAGCAGGTAAGGCAGGGGAAAAGACCTTTACTTATCTCCTTGGAGGACCTACCTGTCTGGCGGGTGATATAGTGGGAGAGTACTCTTTTGATGAGCCATTAAAAGAGGGGGATATTTTAGTTTTCTGTGATATGTCTCATTATAGTATGGTGAAAAATAATACCTTTAATGGAATAAATCTTCCGTCGATTATTGCTTATACAGAAAAAGAAGGGGTCGTAATTGTCAAACAATTTGGCTATGAAGACTTTAAAATGAGGCTATCTTAATAGGACTTAGGTCACTTAAAAACAGAAAACTATCTGCATCCTATGAATAATTCAGAATAGATTGAAAATTTAAAACCACTATATCTAGTAATTGAAAAGTGAAAAAGAAACAATATGTAGTAGACTTATCCTTTTGACTATGCTATAATAATTATATGGTCAAAGTTAACAATTTCTTTGGCTATTCATGGAAACAAGCATAATTTAATTATAATCGCCTCTTACGCCCTGATTGGGAAAGTAAGGGGCATCATTTTGGGGATATACCAATGAAAAAAATTTGGAATCAAGAAAGGATAGGTTATATGAAGGTAATTAAGCGTGATGGTAGGGTAACGGATTATGACAGAAATAAAATATTAGTTGCGATTCGTAAGGCAAACGATGAGGTAGAACATAGAGAGCAAGTTACTGAGGCTAAAATTGAAGCAATTATTGCAGGCATCGAGAATCTAAAGAAAGATACGATGTATGTAGAGGAAATTCAAGACATCATTGAGCAAAAGTTAATGGCAGAGCGTAAGTTCGCATTAGCCAAAACCTACATTATCTATCGTTATCGCAGAGAATTAGTTAGAAAAGCCAATACAACAGATGAGTCAATTATGAGTTTAATCAGACATAGTAACCAGGATGTTATGGAGGAAAACTCAAATAAAAATGCTGTCATTGCATCTACACAACGTGACTTAATTGCAGGTGAGGTGTCTAAGGACTTAACAAAACGATTATTATTACCAGAAAAGATTTCAAAAGCTCATGAGGAAGGAATCCTACATTTTCATGATGCAGATTATTTCCTTCAGTCCATATTTAACTGTTGTTTGATTAATATTAAGGATATGCTTGAAAATGGTACCGTAATGAATGCAAAATTAATTGAAAGCCCGAAGAGCTTTCAGGTTGCATGTACCGTTATGACTCAGATTATTTCTGCTGTTGCAAGTAGCCAATATGGTGGACAATCTGTTGACATTCGCCATCTTGGAAAGTATCTTCGTTACAGTATGAATAAATATAGAAAACGCTATGAATCTTTATTTAATGGAGAAGCTAGCGAAGAAGTAATTAAGAAATTTGTACAGGAAAGAGTACAAGATGAACTTCGCTCCGGAGTTCAGACAATTCAGTATCAAATAAATACTTTGATGACAACAAATGGTCAGTCTCCGTTTGTTACCCTATTCTTAAATCTTGATAAGGATGATGAGTACATCGAAGAAAACGCAATGATTATAGAAGAAATCCTTCGTCAGCGTTTGGAAGGAATTAAGAATGAGAAGGGAGTTTACATTACTCCAGCATTTCCAAAGTTGATCTACGTACTGGATGAACATAACTGCCTAAAGGGTGGTAAATACGACTATATTACAAAGTTGGCAGTTCAGTGTTCTGCAAAACGTCTTTACCCAGACTATATTTCTGCTAAGAAAATGCGTGAGAACTACGAGGGTAATGTATTTTCTTGTATGGGATGTCGTAGTTTTCTATCTCCATGGAAGGATGAAAATGGGGATTATAAATTTGAAGGTCGCTTTAATCAAGGTGTTGTCAGCTTAAATCTTCCTCAAATTGGTATTATTGCAGATGGGGATGAGGAAAGTTTCTGGCAACTTTTAGAGGAGCGTCTAGCACTTTGTTTTGAAGCACTTATGTGTAGACATAGAGCCCTTGAAGGAACAATATCTGATGTTAGCCCTATCCATTGGCAATACGGCGCAATCGCAAGACTGAAAAAGGGAGAGACCATCGATAAGTTATTACACAATGGTTATTCTACGATTTCTCTCGGATACATTGGTTTGTATGAAGTGACAAAGCTTATGAAAGGGGTTAGCCATACACAGAAGGAAGGAACCGAATTTGCTCTTCGTGTTATGAATCGCCTTCGTGAAGCTACTGAAACTTGGAAGAGAGAAACTGGAATCGGATTTGGATTATATGGAACACCTGCGGAATCTCTTTGCTATCGCTTTGCAAGAATTGACAAAGAGCGTTTTGGGGAGATCAAGGACATTACCGACAAAGGTTATTATACAAATTCCTATCATGTGGATGTACGTGAAAATATTGATGCATTTAGCAAATTCAATTTTGAGAGCCAATTCCAGGTCATCTCTAGCGGCGGTGCAATTTCTTATGTTGAAATACCAAATATGCGCCACAACCTAGAAGCGTTAGAAGAAATAGTGAAATTCATCTATGATAATATTCAATATGCGGAATTTAATACGAAATCTGATTATTGTCATATCTGCGGTTTTGACGGAGAGATTAAAATTAATGAAGACTTTGAATGGGAGTGTCCAAATTGCGGAAACAAAGACCATGCAAAGATGAATGTAACCCGTAGAACCTGTGGATATTTAGGTGAAAATTTCTGGAATAAAGGAAAAACAAAAGAGATTAATGCAAGAGTTCTGCATATTTAAAGTTGACAGTGCGTTGCATAAATAAATAGTGTTGCATAATTCAAACACAGAATTTTTAAGGGGCTTGCAAGAGTGGCGACTGAATTTATTGGGATATGTGTTGAATAATTGAAAAATTAAAACTTGTAAAATTCTTATTTAAAATGTTACTATAATCAGAGTGTCAGGTGAATGTATATTACATTTTCTGACACTCTTTTTGCGACTGAATTCCTTGTCTTTATTATCTTTACATATAGTAAAATGATGTTATAATGGGAATACGTGGGTATTTATGACGAAAATATAGAATACAAGACGAAAAACTTATATCCTATAAATAACTTTAACAGAAAGGGCGGGATATTGTGAAAAATATTGACGCATTAGAAGCGGAGATAAGGCAGCTTTTTGGTAAGTGTGTTTGGACTCATAAGATTCAAGAAAAACAGGCAGACATTTATAAGAGTTGGTCTTTTTGGCTTGAATTAGTAAGAATTATAGCATCAGCTATAACAACTACTGGAATATTAGCATTGTTGTTGGTAGATGGAATAGGTTTGAAAATAGCAACAGCCATTGTTTCTCTCATAAGTACTGGGATAAATCTGTATTTAAAAAAATATGACCTTAATTCATTTGAAAAAGCACATAAAAGTAGTGCAATTGAATGGCTATGCCTAAGGGAAGATTACTTATCATTGTTAACAGATTTAACCTGTGATAGATTGACGGAAGAAGACCTTCTTGAAAAAAGAAACTCACTGCTTACATGTTATAAAGAATTATGTAAAAAAAGCCCTAACACTACAGGGAAAGCATACGACATGGCAAGTAAGTCGTTAAAAATAAATATGGATAATATCATATCTGACGAGGAAATTAACGCTTTTCTCCCGATTGAATTACGAAGGAGGAATGAGTAATGGCGCTAGCCGACGATTTTAAAACCTTTGTTGAGGCATTAACTCCGGATAACATAGAAACAATGAAGACTACTGTAGGAGAGATTGCTAAAAAATTAAACAATAATTATTATAATTTGGACGGAGAAAAATCAGAGCATATGTACATAGTCGGTTCTATTGGAAGAGGAACCGCTATAAAAGGTGTCAGTGATTTGGATTTACTTTTTGATTTGCCCAGTACTGTGTATTCAAAATATAATGCATATAAAACTAACGGACAGTCAGCCTTATTACAAGAGGTAAAAAATGTATTAAAAGAACGTTATCCAAAAACTAAAATGAGTGGAGATGGACAGGTAGTAGTTATTGAATTTACTAATTACACTGTGGAACTTGTACCGGGCTTTAAACAAAGCGATGCTAGTTTCAAATATCCAGACACTAATAGTGGAGGGTCTTGGAAAACAACAAACCCATTACCTGAAATCGAAACAAGTCATACCATGGCTGATGATACGGATAATAATTTTACTCACATGTGTAACATGCTACGTGCATGGAAAAATAACATAGGATTTAAATTTGGGGGTTTGTTAATTGACTCTTTAGTTTATAAATTTCTAAATGAAAATGAGAATTATAAAAATATAGGCTATTCAGATTATTTTGCAATGACAAAAGACTTATTTAAGTATTTAAAAGATTTAAATAAAGAACAGGCATATTGGTTTGCCTTAGGTAGTAATCAGAAAGTTTATAATAAAGATAAAGGTAAATTTATCGATAAAGCAAAAAAAGCATATAATAAAATTAGTTCCTATGATGGTGGTGAAAGTGATGTAAATACAAAGTTAAGAGAAATTTTCGGCAGTCAGTTTCCGAAAATATCTACAGTTACTGAATCTGCATATGAGTTGGCTTCAAAGAAAACGGAACAATTTATATACATTTTATTCCCGGTTGATATACAGAATAATTTAAGTATTGACTGCGAAGTTACACAAAGTGGCTTTAGACCTTTTATGCTGAGATATCTCCTCAATAAGAATAAATTACTGCCTGTAAATAAATCATTGAAATTTACTATTACCGAGTGTGATGTAGAAGGTGATTATGATATTTACTGGAAAGTAAGAAATGAAGGCTCTGAGGCAATTAAGCGAGACCAAATCAGAGGACAGATAACAAAAACTAATAGTTTTCAACACGTAGAAAGAACCTCGTTTGATGGAGCCCATTATGTAGAATGCTATATCGTAAAGAATGGAGTCTGTGTGGCAAAAGATAAAATAGATGTACCAATTTCATCATATGCAAGTCAAGTATTTGAATAACCGTAATATGTTTCAGAACAGTCGCTTAAAAATCAGAGTGTCAGAGGGATTTATACACATTCTCTGGCACTCTTTTTTTAATGATTATCCTTCTAGGAAAAATCTATAAAAGTATTATAATGTCATAAGGTATATATTTACTCTGCAATAGACAATATGAATTGTATAAGATAACATCATACTATGCAACGACCTGATTCCTGTATAATTTATTATCTTTTGGTAGTGTCGATTTCAAGGAGGAAAAGTTTAAATGGGTACTTCTGTTAATGTAACAAATGCAGTAAAAGCTAAAATTTATATACCACCAGTTCAAAGTGCGGATACTTTATTTCATTTTGTAGATAAAATTGATTATTTAATTGAAATATTAGAAAGAGATGCTATTGTGCCACGATACTGCGTTGAAAAGGTTGATTACTTAAATATTAAATATAATGAAATAGCATATCCAATGTTATGTTTTTGCGATATAAATCTACATAAAATTAAAGAGCATATTAACTTTTATGGGGGTTATGGAGTAGCATTTTCTAAACAGTGGGGAATCGGAATTGGAATACAACCGGTACAGTATATCAATACAAATTCTGCTTTAAAAAAGACTTTTACAAATGCATTTAATATGGCCATGAATTATAGCTATTCAGATGAAGCACAAAATTATCTACTATCACAAATGTATTTTTTAAAGCCAATAGAAGGCGATATGCCCCGTAATGACAAAATAGAATTTAGAAATTTTACTGATGAATGTGAATGGCGGTATATTCCTAATGTAGAGATTGAAGAAATGCCTGGGGTATTAACTGAAAGTGGTCTGCTTCAAAGAGATATGCTCAATAAAGCGCTTAAATATGCAAATCGGACTTGGCTGAAATATTCAATAAGTGATATTAAGTATTTAATTATACAAAATAAAGAAGATTTTGATTTAATAATCAATGTTATTTTAAAGAAAAAAAATCTCTCTGACCAACAAAGAAATATATTAATATCCAAGATTATTATATGGGATGAATCGAAAGGAGATTTTTGATATGTTTACCAATTTTAAAGCAGCTTTTAAGGATAAACCATTATATGAGACTGAAATCCCAGAACCGATTCTGAAAATGATAAATGAACCATTACCGCAAGGCTTTAAATATGTAAATGTAGAGGATGGGTTTTGTCGTATTGAAACTGATGGTGAGTTCCACCTTGCAGCTAAAAACATAAAACTTCCGGAAAAAGCGAAGTTGGTTTTGCCCGCTAAATTTAATATGGATGAGCTATGGTCATATCTTTATAACACACAGCAGAAAGCAGAAATTTTACCTGATGAAAATGGTGATTATTTAGTAAACGGGAAAAAAATAAAAGCTAATGAGTTGGTTAAAGCTCCATTAAAAAATAATATTGTATGCGAGTCAACACGTTTTTATTTAGTTCCACCGGAGTTTCCAAAGCCACATGAAATAGTAATTGGTACACAAAAAGAAAAAAGAAAAATAAGAATTTGCAGACAATCACATGAAAGCATTACAGAAATTAAATTTACGACAGTTGATGAGGGTGCTTTTGAATTAAGTTTTATTTTTGATAGTATCACTGATAAAATTAATTTTAGCATAACAATGACGGAAAAACATGCTCAAAATATTGAAAGTATAATTTTTGCTAATAATTTTTTTAATGCGATTTTAAGTGGAGAAGGATATATTGCTGGAATAAAACTTCCGATTAATGCTTTATATAAAGAAAAATTAAAATCTGAAGAAGAGATAAAGTTTTGGAAAACTGCATACAAGTTAGAGGAAATATTTAATGTAAAGTTTAACCCAAACGAGGATATTACGTTAGATTTATTGAATTCGGTGAAGCTATTGGAATGTTGCTTTATTGATAAAAAACCATTTAGAAAATATGAAAAATATGAAAACGTTACTGGAAGCTGCCATACAGAATATTCAAAGACAGAGAACATGGTAGGTAAAGAAATGTATTTTGAAATGTCAGCAGAAAGTTCAATACAAATCTTTGAAGTGAAATTGAATATATATCAAGTGATAGGCATTTTTAATGCAGTAATTAAATCACAGCAATTACCAGAGGAAAATGCATGTGGCAAATTTGTACTAGAATTAGAAGCAAAAGAGGGAAGTCCGATGTATTCAGGAAATATGCTTTTTCTAAATGAAGAAGATATGTCTAAATTTCGAGAAAATACAGAGCATATTGAGCAGTTAAAAAATGCTCAGGAGATAGATTGATTATAAAGTAATCAACTGTTGATTTCTATATTGTATAGAAGTCGGTTTTTTAGGGACAATGATGCAAACTTAAGTTCTGTTTGTAGATGCATCTATAAATTGATATAATATCAACAGATTTATTAATCAATTATGTTCAAAACTATATTTGTAATAGAATTTTCATCTTGTCCAAACTGGTTAGGAATTGAGTTTAGGAAAAAAATCAGAATTATATACCATCAACTAGTTGGTTAGGAGTAGAGTTTAAGAAAAACACTGTTAAAAAGAAGAAAAACAGGCTAGTTGGTTAGGAATAGAGTTAAGAACAACATCATAACAAAAAAGGTGAGTCTTTTGCACCATAATCGGTATATATAATATGGACTTAGATGTAAGTACAATATGAACTTAATTGTAAGTACAATATGATTTTAATTGTAAGTACAATACGATTTTAATACTTATTATAGAGAGTGCATTGATAGCACTGTAAATCTGAAATAAAATTTGGGGTAGGTGACATCATGAATTATGCAACAATTAAGCCATTTGATGTGGCTAATGGTCCTGGAGTAAGAGTATCTTTGTTTGTAAGTGGTTGTACCCATCACTGCAAAGGTTGTTTTAATGAAGTTGCTTGGGATTTTCATTATGGCGAGCCATTCACGGAAGAGACTATCGAACACATCCTTACTTTATTAAAGCCGGATTATATCGCTGGATTATCTTTACTTGGTGGAGAGCCGTTGGAATTTAAGAATCAGCTTGGGCTACTGCCACTATTACGTAGAGTAAAGGAAGCATATCCTACGAAGAATATCTGGTGCTATAGTGGATATCTGTTTGATGTCGATATATTAGGTAAGATGGCCATGGAGCATGAGGAAACCAAAGAGTTAATATCTTATCTGGATGTATTAGTGGATGGAAAATTTATCGAAGAAAAGAAAAATATCAATCTTCGTTTCCGAGGATCAGAGAATCAACGAGTTATATCGGTGAAAGAATCGCTTCGGTCAGAAAATATTATTTTATGGGATGGAGCTTCGAATGAATAAAATTTGGAACGGATTACGGTACGGTAATAAAAAGACAAAGAGTTATATTCTTGCGACTATATTCTTATTAGTATTCGGTAGCATTAGTATCGGATTTACGATAGCAAAAAAATCGCCGTTATGGGGGATGAGTGCGATATTTTGCTTTCTTGTTGCGTTTCTTTTTATTACTTCACTTTCGTTTCAAAAAACCGGGAAGCAAATCATGAAAAAAACTCGCGCAGAACTTGCGCTAAGTGATAACCCGTCAACAGAGCAAAAAGAGGAAGAATCCATAGAAGAAAACATCTATGAAAAATATGATGAAGAGACTGTAAAAGGAATCTTCATAAAATATAAGGTAAACAAAGATCATAAACCAATTATGATCGATCTGTGTCAAAGTGAAAAAATCAGACAATGTCCTGCTTATATTTGGGCGGATCAAGGATATTTAAATCTCTTATTATTTGAAGAAGAGACGAGAAAGGTAACGATTCCTTTGTCAAAGGTTTCAAAAATAACCTATGAGAAGGGAGCGGTAGCAAATCCACTACTTGACTATGAGGGGTTTCAAAAGCCATCGTTTCTTCATATTGTTTTTTCCTCCTATCTACCAACTCTTTACGAGGATTCAAAAGATGGGAGAAAGGGATATCGAAAGAATTTATATGTTCTGGCACCAGACATCAAAGTAACCAACACTTCTGTTAGAACCGTAATGGATATGTTAAAACTTGATTTAAGTTATGAGGGAAGATTCGCTGATCCCGAAATGCATAATCCATATTTTGAGGCAGCATACTTGCTTAGTATCATGTTAAGGGATGGCGTTATTACGGTTTCTGAATTTAAAGGAAGAATCAAAAAGTTACTACAGAAGCTCACAGAAGCTAAGATAAGTAATGATGAATTTCATCTGTATATCAAACAGATGGTAAATGCAAGACTTATTACAAAAGAATATGCAGAGTATTATCTGTCTGCTAGGAAATAGGTAGATAAGCGATAAAGATAAGGATTTTAGGTGGATTAATAAAAGGGAGGATGAATCATTTTGGATCGAAATATACCGCAACCAGGGCAACTATATCAACATTTTAAGGGCATGCTATATCAAATCATTACTGTTGCAAAGCACTCCGAAACAGGAGAAGAGCTTGTGATTTATCAAGCACTTTATGGTGATTTTAAGACATATGCTAGACCTCTTTCTATGTTTCTTAGTGAGGTGGATCATGAAAAATATCCGAATGTGACGAGGCAATATCGATTTACCCATAAGTTAAGAGAGGATCTTAATAGTGAAGCCGTACAGAATAAGAATGCAGATTCAAATAGCATGGCGAAGGCAAAGTTAGACACTAAAAATAAGGACTTATCAACGGAACAGTTAGCTAAGAATGAGTGTTTGATAGATAAAGTTAAGAAAGAACCATCAGGAACAACAGATAATTCTTCAAAGTATGAAGTGCATCCGGAAGCAAATCTTGATCTTATGTCATTTCTTGATGCCAAAGATTGCGAGGAGAAACTTGAAATTTTATATAGTATAAGAAAAAATATCGATGAGCGTACGATGGGAAATATCGAAATTGCCCTCGATTTGCCAGTTTTTGAAGGTACGATTGAAGAGCGTGTTGATATCGTCAAAAACAAACTTCAAATGATGGCAAAATATGAAAATCGACGTCTAAGATAAAGTCAAAAAATCAGTCTATTAATACCGATGATAAATGACATTAATAACGCTTATAAGCATTGATTTTACTAGAAAAAAAGCAATAATTATTATACAGAAACTATCAAAAAAACTACTGTCTTTTTGTACATTTAACCGAAATTTTACGCTAGAGCCTTAAAGTAAGAAAAAGCCCTTGCCTTATTTTGTTGCTACGATATAATTAAAATTGCAACAGCGAAAAAGTGGTTGCTTAAAACGCAGGGTAAGGTGTTTGCACAAGGAGGATAATTAACATGACAAAGTTAGAACAACTTTATGAAGGTAAAGCCAAGAAAGTGTACAAAACCGACGTTGAGGATGTATTAATCGTAGATTACAAAGATGATGCAACCGCATTCAACGGTGAGAAGAGAGGAACTATTGTAGGAAAAGGCGTGATTAATAACAGAATGTCTAACTACATAATGAAACAGTTAGAAAAAGAAGGCGTGCCAACTCATTATATTGAAGAGTTAAGTGATAGAGAGACCGCCGTAAAGAAAGTTCAGATTGTTCCACTTGAAGTTATTATTCGTAATGTATCCGCAGGAAGTTTTGCGAAGAAGTTAGGAATGGAAGAAGGCAAGAAGTTATTATGTCCTACCTTGGAATTTTCATATAAAGACGATGCACTTGGAGATCCAATGATTAATTCATCTTATGCAAGAGCACTTGGTCTAGCTACTCAGGAAGAGATTGATACGATTTCTAAGTATGCATATAAAGTAAATGAAGTAATGATAAAGTATTTTGAAAGCATTGGTATAGAGCTAATTGATTTTAAGATTGAATTTGGTAGATATCATGATCAGATCATTCTTGCCGATGAGATTTCTCCAGATACTTGCCGCTTATGGGACATTAAGACCCGTGAGAAATTAGATAAGGATCGTTTCCGTAGAGACCTTGGTAATGTTGAGGACGCTTATCAGGAAGTATTTAAAAGACTTGGAATTGAATAATATTTTACAATGATGTAAAAGGGGTTGACGCAAAAACATGCGACATCCCCTTTTGTTACTCATTTTCACAGCAATGAAAGCAGTTTAGCATTAGAAAGGAAAAGGCGATGGCAGAAAGAATCAATGAATTGATCTCAGAGGAAATCCATGAAGAATGCGGTGTTTTTGGCGTCTATGATTTGGATGGTGGAGACGTAGCAGGTTCGATTTATTACGGCCTTTTCGCATTACAACATCGTGGGCAGGAGAGCTGTGGTATTGCGGTTAGTGATACACTAGGACCTAAGGGTAGAGTTTCCTCGATGAAGGGAATGGGACTGGTGAATGAAGTTTTTACGCCAGAAGGTTTAGAGTCACTTCGCGGGGATATTGGTGTGGGGCATGTTCGGTATTCTACTGCGGGAGCAAGTAATATTGCAAATACTCAGCCGCTTGTATTAAACTATGTAAAAGGTACTCTTGCACTTGCTCATAATGGGAATATTGTGAATGCGCCTGAGTTAAGAAAAGAATTAGAATATACCGGAGCAATTTTTCAAACAACGATTGATTCTGAAGTTATTGCATATCATATTGCAAGAGAGCGATTAAAGACAGCAAATGTAGAAGGTGCTGTGAAGAATGCAATGCTGAAGATAAAAGGTTCCTATTCCTTGATTGTTATGAGCCCACGTAAGTTAATAGGGGCAAGAGATCCGTTTGGTTTTCGACCTCTTTGTATTGGAAAAAGAGAAAATACGTATATTCTTGCGAGTGAAAGTTGTGCTCTTGATGCTGTGAATGCAACATTTATTCGGGATGTTTTACCAGGTGAGATTGTAACCATTACGAAAGATGGAATATTATCAGATACCTCTATGTGCCAAACAAAGAAGGCAAAGTGTATCTTTGAATATATTTATTTTGCAAGACCAGATAGTAAGATTGATCAAGTTAGTGTTTATAACAGTAGAATTATGGCAGGACGTATCTTAGCTCAGGAGCATCCTGTGGAGGCAGATTTGGTAGTTGGTGTTCCGGATTCAGGAAACGCAGCGGCGATGGGATTTGCTATGGAGACAGGGATTCCATATGGCATGGCATTTGTGAAGAATAGTTATGTCGGACGAACCTTTATTAAGCCTAAGCAAGCGATTCGTGAGTCCAGCGTTAGAATTAAATTAAATGTGTTACAAGAAGCAGTAAAAGGGAAAAGAGTAGTCATGATAGATGATTCAATTGTTAGAGGTACTACTTGTGCAAGGATTGTCGGTATGTTAAAAGCAGCAGGAGCAAAGGAAGTTCATGTTAGAATAAGCTCTCCGCCATTTTTATATCCATGTTATTTTGGTACCGATGTACCATCGGATGATCAATTAATTGCACATAATAATACCGTAGAACAGATTTGTAAGATTATTGGTGCCGATTCTTTAGGATATCTGTCTGTGAATCGCCTTAGTGAATTAATTGAGGGTGATTTAGGATATTGTGATGCATGTTTTACTGGGCGTTATCCTATCGATCCTCCGACGGAAGATATTCGTGGAGAATACGATGCTTAAAGAGTCTGCTTGTGTTTTAATGGTAACAAATGAAAACAATAGCATTACCTAAAACAATTGTAGAACTAAAAAAAGTACTACACTAAAAGCATTACCTTAGAACAGTCTGTTGTAGGAACTATAGTATGAATAATAAATGAAAACAAGAGATAGGAAAGGTTGGTTTACAATGAGTCAGGATAACTATGTAAGTCCGTTGTCAGAACGATATGCAAGCAAGGAGATGCAATACATCTTTTCACCAGACATGAAATTTCGTACTTGGAGAAAACTTTGGATTGCATTAGCAGAAGCTGAGCATGAGCTTGGTTTACCAGTGACCAAAGAACAAGTAGAAGAATTAAAAGCGCATCAAGACGACATTAATTATGAGGTGGCGAAAGAAAGAGAACGTTTGGTTCGCCATGACGTAATGTCACACGTATATGCGTATGGTGTTCAATGCCCAACTGCAAAAGGAATCATTCACCTTGGAGCTACTTCCTGTTATGTTGGTGATAATACGGATATTATTGTTATGACAGAAGGTTTAAAACTGGTTAAGAAGAAGCTAGTTTGTGTTATGGAAGAACTATCGAAATTTGCTATGGAATATCGTGATCTCCCAACACTTGCATTTACCCATTTTCAACCAGCACAGCCAACAACTGTAGGTAAAAGAGCAACTCTATGGTTACAGGAATTGGTACTTGATTTAGAAGATCTCGAGCATACCTTATCTTGCATGAAATTACTTGGTTCAAAAGGAACCACAGGCACTCAGGCAAGCTTTTTAGAATTATTTGATGGTGATCATGAGAAGATAAAGAAGTTAGATGCTCTGATTGCAAAGAAGATGGGATTTGAGGAATGTTTTGCAGTTTCTGGTCAGACATATTCCAGAAAGGTAGATACGAGAGTTTTAAATGTACTTGCAGGAATTGCAGCAAGTGCTCATAAATTTAGCAATGATATCCGTTTACTTCAGCATTTAAAAGAAATTGAAGAGCCATTTGAAAAAAATCAGATTGGTTCCTCCGCAATGGCATATAAAAGAAATCCTATGAGAAGTGAGCGTATCGCCTCCCTCGCTCGTTATGTCATGGTTGATGCCTTAAATCCAGCAATTACATCGGCTACACAGTGGTTTGAAAGAACCTTAGATGACTCTGCAAATAAACGTCTTAGTGTACCAGAAGCATTCCTTGCAATTGATGGTATCCTTGACTTATATATGAATGTCGTAGATGGCTTAGTAGTTTATCCAAAGGTAATTGAAAAACGCCTAATGTCAGAACTTCCATTTATGGCGACTGAAAACATTATGATGGATGCTGTGAAAGCTGGTGGCGACCGTCAAGAACTCCATGAAAAGATCCGTACTCTTAGCATGGAAGCTGGTCGTAATGTAAAAGAGCTTGGATTAGAGAATAACCTCTTAGAATTAATTGCAGCAGATCCTGCCTTTAATATGACCTTAGAGGACTTGAAAAAGGTAATGGAACCATCACGCTATACCGGAAGAGCCAAAGAGCAAACCGAAGAATTTATTGAGTTAGTACTTCGACCTATCCTTGAAGAGAATAAAGAGTTACTTGGGTTAAAGGCTGAAATTAACGTATAAATCTATCAAGCATTATAGTGAAATGAATTGATTAATTGCATTTTAAGTTGTGCAAAATCACCTAATTTTATATTCAAGAGAAAGAATTTAACATGATCCACCCAGTAGCTGCATATAATAGGCTATTGGGTGGTGATTTTTTGATGTATATTAAGATTTTTACAAATGATGCACTACAAGAAGAAGTGCAGGACTATTCACGGTGGCAGACACTCAATGGGGATTATGTAGTAATATCTAAGGTTGGTAATGCTTATATCGAACGCTGCCTCGATATGTTGGCTCAGTTTTCAGCGAAGTATCCCAAGCATCCAAATTACGATATTTGGCAACGTTATATTCAACATTTCGAGGAGGAGTTATTTTCTAGAAGGATAAGATTTGTTAGCACTTGTAGTGCTACATAGGAAACGTGAAGCACTGATTAGCAGGAAGGTTGTGGGGAACCATTCCTGCGGTCAGTTTGGAAAAGACTTTAACAAATCATTTAAAGAAGATTCAAAACGGATGTCATCTTGGGCAGTCCGTTTTTTATTATATTTGCATCGGGAGTTTTGCTTCCCATGACGACGTTGCTCTTTTGCGATATGACGTTCAAATAGCATTTGATTAATGTTATCGTTGGTAAATATCTTTCCGCTTGGATGCAATGCTTTTGCTTTCTTACCAAGTGCCATTGCTGCCACTCCATAATCCTGTGTAATTACGATATCGTTAGGATTGGTTTGATTTAGAAGTGCAAAATCAACTGCATCGGGTGCTTTACTCACGGTAATTACTTTACTATAGTCTGAGTATAGTTCATGACTAGTATCAATAAACATGATAACTTCGATTTGATGGATCTTTGCGATTCGTTCAATAATACCCTTCACTGGGCATGCGTCTGCATCCACTACAATTTTCATAGCACCTCCTAATTCGCTTTCTTTATTATATTATAGTCTAAAGCTTCTACATAAGTGTTTTATAGTAGTGAAAAATTAAATGTCCTTTTAACCTTTCTCTCGTTATAGTATAATATACTAAGATTGAGTAGACAACATGAGTAATAATTTTATTTAGACAAATATAATTTCATTTGATGCTTAATAATTGGTACTGATAAAGCGTAAACTTTTAGGAAAAGATTCCATAATGTTACGAGAATGATAGGAGGTAGCGATGAGTGAGATGGAATTAGAGTATAAAAAAATTGTGAAAAGACAAAGGATTTTTTTTCGCACTGGTAAGACAAAGCAAATAGATTTTAGAATTCAAGCACTACGGAAACTTCAATCTGAGATACAGAAGCGGGAAGCAGAAATTATGGAGGCTTTAAAGAAGGACTTAAATAAGTCGAATTTTGAAGCTTATATGACGGAAATCGGTATGGTACTTGATGAAATCCGGCATTGTATTGCACATGTGAGAAAATGGGCGAAGCCAAAAAAAGTGAGAACACCACTAGCACAATTCCCATCAAAAAGCTTTACTATCCCGGAACCATATGGTGTTGTACTAATCATGTCTCCTTGGAATTATCCATTTCAATTATGCATAGAGCCATTAATTGGAGCTCTTGCAGCAGGGAACTGTGCAGTGTTAAAGCCATCAGCCTATGCAGCAGAGACGTCAAAAATAATCAATACACTAATCAGTGCTTGCTTTCCCAAGGAGTATGTTACGGTAATTGAAGGCGGTAGAAAAGAAAATCAGGGGTTACTCGCTACTGAGTTTGATTATATTTTCTTTACCGGAGGTGCCCACGTTGGTAAACTTGTTATGGAGGCAGCAGCCAAATACTTAACCCCGGTATCCTTGGAGCTTGGAGGAAAAAGCCCTTGTATCATTGAGAAAACAGCTGATATTAATCTTGCAGCTAAGCGTATTGCGTTCGGTAAATTCCTCAATTCAGGGCAAACTTGTGTTGCTCCTGATTATGTTTTTGTTCAGAAAGAGATTGAAGAAGAATTTCTTTGCAAACTGGGAATGTGGATACACAAATTCTTTGGGGAGGAACCCTTAAAGAATGAAAATCTTCCTAAAATAATTAATGACCATCATTATCATAGATTACTTTCACTCCTTGAAGGAGAAGATATCGTAATCGGTGGGAAGGGACAGGAGAACGAGCGGAAAATTGAACCAACAGTTCTAAAGAATGTGTTGGCGGAATCAAGTATTATGAAAGAGGAGATTTTTGGGCCAATCCTTCCTGTACTTACTTATCAAACAATAGAAGAGGTAATTGAATATGTAACAGGACATCCAAAGCCATTGGCATGCTATTTATTTACAACGAATGTGCAGATAGAAAAGAAAGTCTTAAAACACATCTCTTTTGGTGGTGGATGTGTGAACGATACGATCATTCATCTTGCAACACCATATATGGGATTTGGTGGTGTTGGTGCTAGTGGAATGGGAAGTTATCATGGAATTGAAAGTTTTCGTACGTTTAGTCATACGAAGAGCATTGTGAAAAAAGCGAATTGGCTTGATCTTCCGATGAGATATCATCCATATACGGAGAAGAATCTAAAGATGATTCGTAAATTCTTAAAATAAGGAGTGATCCTATGGCAAATGCCAATCTGGAATACTATAAAATATTTTACTATGTCGCCAAAGAAGGCAGTATTTCGTTGGCGGCCAAACGGGTATGTATTTCACAACCTGCGGTCAGTCAGGCAATAAAACAATTAGAAAATGTTCTTAATTGTCAACTCTTTGTTAGAGTAGCGAAAGGAATGCGTTTAACCAAGGAGGGAGAAGTTTTATATCAGTGCGTGAAGCAAGGATATGAACTTATCCTAAAGGGAGAGGATCGCTTAGAGCGGATGCTAAATCTAGAGTCTGGAGAAATTAGGATTGGAGCTTCTGATATGACATTGCAATACTATTTGCTACCTTATCTAGAAAAGTTTCATATCCAGTATCCTAAGATAAAGGTAATCGTAACCAACGGACCTACACCGGAGACACTTGCCTTTTTACAAGATGGACAAATTGATTTTGGTATCGTAAGTGAGCCATTTTCTTTACCGGATGACTATAGTGTACTTAAGGTTAAAGAAATCAAGGATATCTTTGTAGCTGGAAAACGATTTGATTATCTTAGAGGTCAGACCATAGATTATAAAGAACTTACCGAGCTTCCTGTGATATGCTTAGAAAATGATACTAGTACGAGACGATATGTAGATGAATACTTAAGTTCACATGGCGTTGTTTTATCACCAGAGTTTGAATTAGCAACGAGCGATATGATAGTGCAGTTTGCGAAAAGAAGTCTAGGAATTGGATTAGTTGTGGAAGATTTCGCAAGTGAACTAATGAAACAAGGTGAATTATTTGAGGTAAAATTAAAGGCAGATATTCCAAGCAGACATTTTTGTGTCGTTGAAAATCAGAGGTTTACACATTCGACTGCTGCGAGGAAGCTTCTTGCATTACTAAAGGAAAGTAAGTATAATAAAATATAGCATTTACCAATGACAAACTTAGGGTTTAGATTCTGAGTGTAATTTTTGACAAGTAAAAGATCACGAAGAGTACTTTTGCATGTTTATTATTGTTTTGGGTAGGATAAGTTGAAAGAAATGAAATTATTTTGTACAGATATAATCTAAGATATTAATTTTATTAACTCAACTAAGATATGCTTAGCACACATGAATAGTGAAAAAAGATAAAACAACTTATTAGATACTGTGAGGCAGATTCTAATAAAAGGTGTGGTATATGTGATGTATGTTACCTATCGGAATATAATTTAGTTCTGAAAGATATTGCAAAATAAGCACCAGAAAGGATAAGATTATGAAAGAGAAAAAGAGTGTAGAAGGTTTAAAAAACAAAGAATCCAACAAGAATGCTTGGTTAAAGTATACGGATGCAGAGCTGAAAAAAGTTGAGAAATTAAGTGAAGGTTATAAAGAATTTATATCGGATTGTAAGACAGAGCGTGAATGTGCGCTTGAAGTGATTCGACAGGCTGAAAAAGAAGGATACAAGGATTTAATGTCATTAACAAAAGTTAAGCCTGGTGATAAGGTATACTTTAATAACATGGATAAAGCAGTAGCCTTATTCTTAGTGGGTAGTGAACCTTTAGAAAAAGGTATGAAGTTACTCGGAGCTCATATTGACTCTCCGCGTATTGACTTAAAGCAGGTTCCTCTGTATGAAGATACCGAGATGGCATTATTTGATACTCACTATTATGGTGGAATTAAAAAATATCAGTGGGTAACCCTACCACTTGCTATCCATGGTGTTGTTGTGAAGAAGGATGGCACAAAAGTAAACATCGTAATAGGTGAAAAAGACAGTGATCCAGTAGTTGGTATTACTGATTTACTAGTACATTTATCCGCAGAGCAGATGGATAAGAAAGCTGCTAAGGTGGTAGAAGGCGAAGACTTAAATGTTCTTATCGGTAGCCTACCATTAAAGGGTGAGGAGAAAGAATCGGTAAAAGGTAATATTCTTAAACTATTAAAAGAACTCTATGACATCGAAGAGGCTGATTTCTTATCCGCTGAGTTAGAAGTTGTACCAGCTGGTAAAGCACGTGATTTTGGTATTGACCGTAGCATGGTGATGGGATATGGACAAGACGATAGAGTTTGCTCTTATACCTCTATGAAAGCATTATTTAAACTAGATCAGATTGATCGTACTGCAGTTTGCTTATTAGTTGATAAGGAAGAGGTAGGTAGTGTCGGTGCAACCGGTATGCATTCCAAATTCTTTGAAAATGCAGTTGCAGAATTAATGGATAAGATGGGAGAATACTCTGAACTAAAATTAAGAAGAGCGTTCCAAAATTCACATATGCTTTCTTCCGATGTTAGCGCAGCATTTGATCCTAACTATCCAGCAGTGATGGAAAAGAAAAACTCTGCTTACTTTGGTAGAGGTATCGTATTTAACAAATACACTGGTGCCAGAGGAAAATCTGGTTGTAACGATGCAAATCCTGAGTTTATTGCTTCCTTACGTGCTGCGATGGAAAAACACGATGTTAACTTCCAAACAGCAGAACTAGGAAAAGTAGATCAAGGCGGCGGCGGAACAATCGCTTATATTATGGCACAGTATAACATGGAAGTAATTGATAGCGGTGTCGCAGTATTAAATATGCATGCTCCATGGGAGATTACAAGTAAAGCAGATATCTACGAAGCGATGAGAGGATATGAGGCGTTCCTGCGTGAGATGTAAGTGTGAAAAGAAATTCTAAGCCAGTAAAATACACTGACTAAGAATTTCTAATTTCACACTGCCTACTAAGCGGCATATATTTTGAGCAGTTGAGAGGAAAGTACGTTCAACCTTGGATTTGTGAAACAGCCGGGTATACTTAGATATCCGGCTGTTTCATTCGTCATGTGGCCCTTAAAGAGGTGATTTTAATTTGCTTAAGTTAGGTGTTTTTGTGCAATTACCAGTTGGATATGAAGTTATATATACGTGATTATTAATAATCTAGGTACTTTAAGTAGATGTGATTATAGTAAATAATAAGATATGTAAACAAAGGAAAGGATGGATGAAAAATGATAAAGATAGATATTAAAAAACTAAATGATAGAGCACTACTTCCAACAAGAGGAAGTGAACAGGCTGCCGGATGGGATTTATATTCTAATAATGAAGAAGCGGTTAATATTGAAGCACATGCAACAGTTATGATTGGAACGGGATTATCATTGGCAATACCGGATGGCTATTTCGGAGCAATTTATGCTAGAAGCGGATTAGCAACAAAGCAAGGATTAAGGCCGGCAAACTGTGTGGGTGTTATTGATAGTGATTACCGGGGCGAACTTATAGTTTCGTTGCATAATGATACAAATGAAATGAAGACAATAAATCAAAATGAGAGAATTGCACAATTAGTTGTCATGCCGTATCTTGCTGTGGAATTTAGTGAGAAAGATATTCTTGATGAAACCAGTAGAGGTAATAATGGGTTTGGTTCGACAGGTATAAAATAACACCATGTTCGGCTATGGATTTTCCTGAAGTATAACCTTTTAGCATATAATATTAAAATAGCTATCCCTATTTGAAGGATAGCTATTTTTGATCTTTGTTATAAAAAAGTAACATTATTAATCAGAGGAACGATGAAACTAGGCAAAGGTGTATTTAGTTCTTCTATCTTTATACGAAAGTTTCAAGAAATATGGTTTTTTACTAGGGCTACTCAATTATAACAGCAAAATCATTTTCGATAGCATAATTATATGCTGCCGAATTCTCAGGACAATAAAAAATAGGATTTTCACTATTAAGGAAAATATCACAATAGAAGATACGGTTATCAAAGTACTCAACAGAAGCAGGTATGTGGATCGTGATAAGGTTTGGACAATTTAAGAAAGTTTCACGATACAGTCTCTTAATACCTTTTGAAATCCATACTTCATTTAAGTTGCTGCATCCACTAAATGCATGCGATTCAATTTTTTCAACGCTATCAGGTATAATAAGTGATATTAATCCTGAATTTTTAAACGCTCCTTTTTTTATAATTCTGAGGTTATCAGGAAGTATTAATTTGGTTAAGCTACTACAATTCTCAAAGACACTTTCGTCAATTACGGTAAGGTTCTGAGGAAGAATCACTTCCCTTAAACGGGTTAAATTATAAAAGGTATAAGGCACAATGCTCGTAACGGAATCTGGTATCGTTATTTTCTCTATACAATTCTTTGCAAATGCATCAGGAGCTATATAAACAACATTGTCGGGTATGACAAGCTCACTGGCTGTTCCTGTATATTTAATAAAAAATCCATTATTTGTTATTACCATTCCATTTACGTTATTTTCTTTTAACCATTTTGTACCATTAAAAACTTCATCCTCAATATATTTAAGCGAAGTTGGTAAAGCAATATTCTTTAAGTAAGTGCATCCGTTAAAAGCGGAAGAGCATATACCTGTTACACCTTCTGGTATATTGATATCTGTCAATGACTTGCAGTTGCCAAAGGCTGCATAATTGATTACAGTTAATGTCTGTGGCAAATTCACCTCGATTAAAGAGGTACAACCCCAGAACAGATTAGCTGGAATGACGGTAATATTAGCAGGAATTGTTATTTTTTTCAGATTTGTACATTCGGAAAATGCGCCTTGTTCAATTGTTACTACAGAATCCGGAATTTTAATTTCGTCTAATATATTACAGTTACTTATTGCAAAACTCCCAATGGATTTTAATGTTTTAGGAAGTTCTATTTTTCTTAATTTGCTGCAATAATTAAATACATTGCTACCGATGCTTATCGTCTTATTAGACAAAGTTATTGTCTCTAAGTTATCGCAGGAATAGAATAAATTAGAGTTAAGATATACTACATTTTCCGGTATTCTCATTTTTGTCAAGCTCCTGCATGAAGAGAAAGCAGCATCTCCTAAAAATTCTAGATTATCTGGAAGGGAGATATTTGTCAATTCATAGCAATCAAAAAAAGCTTCTTTACCTATATAGGTAACTGTGTCAGGAATGCTAACAGACTCTAAGGAGCGACACCTATAAAATGTGGCATCTTCTATACGTGTCAAGGATCTTGGAAGGTTAATACTGTCTAAACCACAGTAGGAAAAAGCTTCATTACCAATATATGTAATACTATCTGGTAGGTTAATCACATATAAATGACTACAATTTGCAAATGCGCCTTGTGATATAACTTTTAGACTCTTAGGGAAATTAATAGTTGACAAGTTTTTGCAATTCTTAAAAGCATATTCATCAATTGTAATTAACGAATCTGGTAAATTCACTGAGTATAGTAAGGTGCAATTTTGGAATGTTTCCTTATTTATACTGGTCACACCATAAGGTATTGTAATTTCCTCAAGTTTACTACAGTTTTTGAATGCATGTGAACCGAGGTATCTAAGCCTTTTAGGTAGATGAATGGATGTTAAAGCTTTGCAATCATAAAAAGCACCGTTAGATATATGATACAACTTGCTGTTTTGTGGAATAGAAACAGTTTGTAAATCATCGCACTTATAGAATGCCTCAGTGCCTATATATTTAACAGATGTGGGTAACGTTATCTTAGTAAGGCCGCAATAGGAAAATGCACCTTCTCCAATATGAGTTAGAGAGTCAGGTAAAGAGATTGTTTTTAATTCAAAACAGCAGTCAAATGCTTGATATGGTATTTTCTTTATACCATTTGGTAAGTTAATCTTTTCAAGGTTCCAGCAATTGGAAAAAGCTTCATCATGAATTATAGTAACGCTATCGGGTAAAATAATAGTTTTACTATAAAAATTCTTATAAAAGGCTCGCTTCCCGATTTCGGTTATATTCTTTGGAACTATTACCGTCTCATCTTTTCCTGTATAGGATATAAGGACCCCATCCTTAACAACAAAATCACTGGAAACTGCATTCGCAGTGCGCGATGGTATGAAAGGAAGTAAGAATATAAATAGGATAATAGAAGTAATATAGATTGCTTTTTGATATTTTATTTTCATATAGCCCCCCTATGTTAAGTTATTTTATTTTTAAAAATATTACTTAAGAAATAACAAGTAGCAGAGTATCTTTATCCATTACACATTTTCTATTGCATTGTTTAATATAACCATATCAGAACATCCTCTGTCATTTATAGTGCTAAAAAAGCATCCTCCATTGACATTTACTCAAAGTCAACACCGGTTCATTTACTGATATCATGTTACTAATCTCTAGCGGCCTTATATATAAAAAAAACATTTTATTCCAGTATACCATTATTACATTATTTTACAACTCCTTTACCATTATTTTTATTTCTTGACTTGATATTCTTCGATATTATACCGACTTTTTTATCAATCCACATCCTGCTTATGCTCTTGCTTTTCATCTTTCAAATCCGATTCAATGACATCAAGACATACCATAACTTCCAAGAGCTTATTATTTTATTTTAACTGACACAGTACGTGGAGATGGTGGATTCGGTAGTACAGGAACAAAGTAATAAAAAAGTAAAAAATGTATAATTATGACTTATATGAAATATAATAAACATTGATTTTACTTATGTACTAGGCTACGGTATAATACATAAGTAATAGGGCATTGTAGCATAACTGTTACAATGCTTTTTTTATTCTTTGGAAAATCTGAAACAGAGTTTGTTTTGTAGTTTAGCTTAAGGAGGAACAATATTATGGTAAAAGCAATTGTTGGTGCTAACTGGGGAGATGAGGGAAAAGGTAAGATAACAGATATGCTTGGTCAAGAATCAGACATTATTGTACGTTATCAAGGTGGTAGCAATGCAGGACATACGATTATTAATCAATATGGTAAGTTCGCACTTCACTTACTTCCTTCTGGCGTATTTTATGACCATACAACCTGCATCATCGGAAATGGGGTTGCTTTAAATATTCCTTACTTATTGAAAGAGATAAAATCAATTGTTGATCGTGGGGTTCCAATGCCAAAGATTTTGGTTTCTGATCGTGCTCAGATTATGATGCCATATCATATTCTGTTTGATCAATATGAAGAAGAAAGACTTGGAGGAAAGTCTTTTGGTTCCACAAAGTCCGGTATTGCACCTTTTTATTCAGATAAATATGCGAAGATAGGTTTTCAGGTATCCGAATTATTCGATGAGGAGGAGCTAAAAGAAAAAGTAGAACGTGTCTGTGAAATGAAAAATATCTTATTAGAGCATATGTATCATAAACCATTAATTGATAAGAATGAACTATTTAAGACTCTGATTGAATACCGCGATATGGTGGCTCCTTATGTAGCAGATGTTTCTGCCTATTTACATGAAGCAATGAAGGAAGGTAAGAATATCTTATTAGAGGGACAGCTTGGAGCATTAAAAGATCCTGACTTTGGTATCTATCCAATGGTAACTTCCTCTTCTACATTAGCAGCTTACGGTGCAATTGGTGCCGGTATTCCACCATATGAAATTAAAGAAATTGTAACCGTTGTAAAAGCGTATTCTTCTGCAGTAGGAGCTGGTGAATTTGTCAGTGAAATCTTTGGAGAAGAAGCTGATGAACTAAGAAAGCGTGGTGGAGACGGCGGTGAATTTGGAGCAACCACAGGTAGACCAAGACGTATGGGTTGGTTTGATGCTGTAGCAAGTCGATATGGATGTAGAATGCAGGGGGCAACCGAGGTAGCCTTAACAGTATTAGATGTTCTTGGTTATTTAAAGGAATTACCAGTTTGTGTTGGTTATGAAATCGATGGAGTAGTTACGAAAGATTTCCCTACAACGGTTAAATTAAAGAAAGCAAAACCAGTATATGAAGTGCTTCCAGGCTGGGAATGTGATATTCATGGTATAAAAACATATGAGGAACTTCCAGAAAATTGCAGAAAGTATATTGAGTTTATTGAAAGAGAATTAGAAGTTCCTGTTACTTTAGTGTCCAATGGTCCTGGACGTGACGACATAATTCGTAGAAAATAAATGATAGAAAGCTTTTAACAGGGGAGTTAAAGTAGATATATAACAAAGAAGAATACAAAGCTATAGAGATCTTGTATCATATAAATTTACTGGGTACGGTTGACTTAAGGTCGCCGTTCTCAGTATTTTTTTTCATGACAAGGAAAAGTTCGCGAAGCGTACTTTTTATTGTTCATGTAAAGTAGAAGCTTGCGATGTATACTCTTATTTGATAATTGTTATGTTTGAATATTCAATTTGAAAACATTGAATTATTACTACTTTAGTGGGGTATATCATAGAGAGAAACGATAGGTATGGAAAAATAAAAAGAGCAGCGTTAGAATAAACAAGGAGCGTTTAAGAAGCAAGCAGTAGATTGCTTTATTAATGTATAAAAAGGACTAAAACGGGAAGAAATAATACCGTTTTAGTCCTAATAATAGATCAATTAGAAAATAAATTATAGTTCTAGTTATTCAACGATCTTAATATTTTCTATAAAACCGTCGCTGTAATGTAATTCATAATCGGAAGTGATAAAAACAGCATAGGTATCTGGTAACGAGTTTATCAATTTCATACCTTCTTCTAAACCCAGTGCAAAACAAGTAGTACTTAACGCATCCCCATCTACAGAGTCTTTCGAGATGATTGTTACCGAAGTAAGGTCATTTTCATAAGGATACCCAGTGGCTGGATTTAATATATGATGATAATTCTTCCCGTCTACTGTAAAAAATCGTTCATAGATACCAGACGATACAACAGATAAGTCACGGATCTCCATGACAGCAATCGTTTCGTTACGATCTTTAAATGGTTTTTGAATTCCTACCAAGAAAGCAGAACCATCTGGCTTATCACCAACACACAAAATGTTACCACCCAAATTAATAATTGCGCTATTAACACCTTTTGAAATTAAAAATTCTTTCATCTTATCAGCAATATATCCTTTTGCAATAGCACCTAAATCAACGCCCATACCCTCTTTATCGAAGGTAACCGTATTGCCATCTATTTTTAAATACTGATAACCAATATGAGTTAACGCTTCCTCTATTTCTTCCTGACTTGGAAGGCGTGCCTCTTTTGTACCAAAATTCCAGAGACTTGTAAGTGGTTCCAGTGTTAAATCAAAAGCACCATTCGATAGTTGACTGTAATGAAATCCAGCTGTTAGGAGCTCTTTTGTTTCATCAGAAATCGTATAACTATTATGTCCCTCTTCATTTAGCTTATAGATTTCACTTTCCTTCTTTGTTCGGCTTAACAGGTTTTCATAATAATCGCATAGTTGGAACGCTTCGTCAATGATACTCTCGTCTTGACTGTCATATAATGTAATGGACACAACTGTATTTAACTTGAATGAAGTCTTGGATATTGGAGTAGTAGCTTCTAGTTCCGTTACTGTTGGTGTAGCTTCAATTTCTGTTACAGTAGGTGTAGGTTTCACTGAATCTTCAGATGGTGTATTTTCGGAACAGGAACTTAAAGTTATCATAACGGTACCTAGTGTTATTAGCGTGCAACACCTAATTACACTTTTTTCTAAAAAAGTTTTATGGTCTTGATTTGATTTATAGTTTTTTCGTTTTAATGTCTTAATTGTACGGTATTTTCTCATAAAGAAGCTCCTTAAAAATAGTAGATTCATTGTAAGGGATTGTTTGATTACTGTCAAGGTATGCAAATAATTTCTATACTTATATGTCGAAGTGGTTTCTTAATACTTTAGCTTTCTATAAAATAAATGGTAATATATGCCGATAAAAATATTAAAATGGTAATATAATGGAAAAATTAAGGCGATTAACTTGGGAATATACAAAATAACCCAATAATTATAGTATTTACGCATAGGCCATTTCATGTTATTATATTAACAAGATGATACTCGCTATTAGTTTGGAGATTTATCATCCATGGAGCGCTCAATGCAGAAGGGGGGAGGAAACCCTAATGCAAACGTTGCTTATACAATCATTAGAACATATTATTGGTGGAGGATGTAACAATGAGAAACAATAAGAGATGGATTGCCGTTACGGCACTTGCAGGCATTACTGCTGCAGCTTTAATTACTGCTGTCGTTGTAAAGAATAATCTAAACAAAGGACCAGAAGGAGCAATCGAAATTGTTCAAGAAGGTACCGACATGGGAATTAAACAGGTTCAAGTATTAAAGGATAAGTCAGGAGCTGTTACTGGTTATACAGTAAATGTAGAGTCCAAAGGCTTTGGCGAAACCCCAATGGAATTAGCAATCAGTTTTAATGCCGAAAAAGATACAATTACAGGTATTGAAGTAGTTTCCCATTCTGAGACTGATGGCTTTGGTGCAAAGATGACACAGCCAGAATTCTTAGATCAATTCAAGGGTGTTAAACTTCCTATTTACATTCCAGGTGTTAGTTTAACTTCTGCATCCTCTAAGGTAAATGATGTTGCACCTATGACTACATCTTCTACCTTAAAAGATGGTACTTATGAAGTGATAGCTGATGAAGCAAGCAATGGTTGGACTAGTAAATTATCTATGACAGTAGCAGGTGGAGTAATCACTGAAGTAGTTTGGGATTGTGTTGATGCCGATGGAAATTTAAAGAGCGTTCAAGCGAAGAATGGCGAATATGTAATGACAGAAGATGGTCCTAACTGGGCAGAACAAGCGGAAAGTTTAGCTCAATATGTGATTGAAAATCAGGGATTAACAGGTCTTACGATAGATGAAGCAGGTAAAACCGACGTTGTAGCAAGTGTAAGTATTTCTATCGGTGATTTTGTTGCACAGGTGGAGGAATGTTTAAAACTTGCCTCTGGTACACAGGTAGAAACTACATTAAAAGATGGAACTTATGAAAAAGTTGCTGCAGAAGCAAGCAATGGCTGGACCAGCAGTGTAAAATTAACGGTTGCCGATGGAAAGATTACAGATGTAATCTGGGATTGTGTTGATGCAGACGGAAACTTAAAGAGTGTTCAATCTCAAAATGGCGAATATGTAATGACAGAAACTGGTGCAACCTGGTATGAACAAGCTCAGGCACTTGCACAATATGTCATAGAGAATCAAGGAACAACTGGACTTACACTAGATGAGAGTGGAAAGACAGATGTTGTTGCTACCGTAAGTATTTCTATCAATGAGTTCGTAGACCAGGTAGAAGATTGTCTTCGTCAGGCAGCAGGCGCAGAGACTGTTGCATTAAATGACGGAACTTATGAAATAGTAGCAGATGAAGCAAGCAATGGCTGGTTAAGTAAATTAAGCTTAACAGTAGCTGGTGGAAAGATTACAGACGTCGTTTGGGACTGTGAAGACGAAAACGGAAACTTAAAGAGTATTCAGTCTCAAAACGGTGAGTATGTGATGACAGAAGATGGTGCAACATGGTATGAGCAGGCTCAGGCACTTGCACAGTATGTTATTGCTAATCAGGGAACCACTGGTCTTACTCTTGATGAGAGTGGAAAAACTGATGTAGTTGCTACCGTAAGTATTTCTATCAATGAATTTGTTGATCAGGTAGAAGAAGCTATTCGTCAGGCTGCTGGTGTGAAAGAAGAAGTGAAATTAAACGATGGTACTTACGAAATCGTAGCAGACGAAGCTCATAACGGCTGGTTAAGTAAATTAAGTTTAACAGTAGCTGGTGGTAAAGTTACAGATGTAGTTTGGGACTGTGAAGATGAGAGCGGAAACTTAAAGAGCATTCAGTCACAAAACGGTGAGTATGTAATGACAGAAACTGGTGCAACCTGGTTTGAGCAAGCTCAGGCACTTGCAAAATATGTGATCGAGCATCAGGGAACCACAGGACTTACCTTAGATGAGAATGGAAAGACTGATGTTGTTGCAACCGTAAGTATTGACATTACGGAATTTGTAAATCAGGTGGAAGAGGCACTTCGTCAGGCAGCTGGGGAAGCAAAACCTGAAGAGCCTGAGAAGGAAGAAGAACCAGAAGTAGTAGACGGTACTAAGGTAGACGGTATCTCAGGTGCTACTATAACAACAAAGGCTATATTAGTTGCAATTAACAATGCACATGATTATCTTGTTAATTATGTAAGTGAGTAATATATCAATAATTAAACGGTAGTAATAAAGTAACAAGAGAAAGCACGCTTCGCGAACTTTTTCCTTGTCATTAATTAAAGCGTCACCAAATGGCTTTGACCAGCTATCTGGTGACGCTCTTTTAGTAGAATAAAAATTAAGCTTCGTAGGGCCGTGTTAATCTTTTAGAAAGTGCTGAAGTTTACGAGCAAATTGCCTCAGAACAATGTGCTAAGTTAGAGCCTCCTTATAGTAGGTTGAGAGGTCACTATTCTAACTGTCAGCTTACACATAACTCAAGGTTATAATAAAAGCGAGAAATATATCAAAACTATAGTACATTAGCTTGACAAAGCGATATACTGTTGCTACAATAATTAGTAAATTTAAAACAGGAAAGCGAGTAAGACTGCGAATCCGGAAGTGGAGTATCTTATGAGAAAGATGGTTTTATCTATTTTGGTAGAAAACACTGCTGGTGTACTTAGCCGTGTGTCAGGCCTCTTTAGTAGAAGAGGTTATAATATTGATAGCTTGACCGTTGGTGAAACTGAGAATCCTGCATTCTCTAGGATGACAGTCGTGGTGAGCGGGGAAGAACAGATATTAGAGCAGATTAGAAATCAACTTCAAAAGCTTGAAGATATTGTGGAGATAAAAGAACTACATAGTGAAGAGTCCGTTTGTCGTGAGCTAATTTTAGTTAAAGTTCAAGCAGGAGAATCTGAACGCAAAGATGTAATTGCGGTAGCAGATATTTTCCGAGCTAAGATAGTCGATGTAGCCAAAGAGTCCCTAATGATTGAATTGACGGGAAATCAGGCAAAGATTGATGCATTTATTAAGTTATTAGATGGTTTTAAAATTTTAGAAATCGTAAGAACAGGGATTACTGGATTACCGAGAGGTTCTGGTGACATCGCTGATTACGTATAATTGGTATGCCCGCTTGTTTAGTAAGAGAGCTTAACAGGTTGAACATAGAATAAAGTAATTTTATTTAGGAGGATAATAGAATGGCAAAGATTTATTACCAACAGGATTGTAACCTTTCTCTACTTGAGGGAAAAACAGTAGCTGTCATCGGTTACGGCAGCCAAGGACATGCACATGCACTTAATATGAAGGAGTCCGGTGTACATGTTATTATCGGCTTATATGAGGGAAGTAAGTCATGGGCTAAAGCAGAAGCAGCAGGCTTAGAAGTATATACAGCTGCAGAGGCAGCTAAAAGGGCTGATGTGATTATGATTCTTATCAATGATGAAAAGCAAGCAAAGATGTACAAAGAGTCTATCGAGCCAAACTTAGAAGCAGGAAATGCATTAATGTTTGCTCATGGTTTTGCAATTCATTTTGGTCAAATCATTCCTCCTAAGAATGTCGATGTTTTAATGATCGCTCCAAAAGGTCCTGGACATACCGTAAGAAGTCAGTATCAAGAAGGACAGGGTGTACCTTGTTTGATCGCTGTTCATCAGGATGCTACAGGCAAGGCACATGAATTAGGTCTTGCATATGCACTAGCAATTGGTGGTGCAAGAGCAGGTGTTCTTGAAACAACATTCCGTGAAGAGACTGAAACAGATCTTTTTGGTGAGCAGGCAGTTCTTTGTGGTGGTGTTACAGCATTAATGAAGTGTGGCTTTGAAGTTCTTGTCGAAGCTGGATATGAACCAGAAAGTGCATACTTTGAGTGTATCCATGAGATGAAGTTAATTGTTGACTTAATCAATGAAAGCGGCTTTGCAGGTATGAGATATTCTATCTCTAATACAGCAGAATACGGTGATTATATAACCGGACCAAAGATTATCACAGAAGATACTAAGAATGCAATGCGTCAGGTCCTAAAAGACATTCAGGAAGGTGTATTTGCACGTAACTGGTTACTTGAGAATCAGATTGGATGTACAAACTTTAATGCAAGAAGAAGAATGGAATCTGAGCATCAGCTTGAAAAAGTTGGCGCTGAGTTAAGAAGCTTAATGAGCTGGACTCAGAAGAAAAAGTTAATCGACAACTAATATAAATAGTTATTTGATAATCTTTCATAATAAAATAAAAAGTTAGTTTACCACAAATTATTCCCAAATATATTTTGAAAAGGCTGTTCTATAAAAAGACTTCCTTTTAAGAAAAACAACTCGGATAAATCTTAGAAAGCCCTGTACTTTTTAAGGAAATATCCGAGTTGTTTTTGTTGCATCTATTGGATTACATTCTATAACTTTCTCAACTATAATACACTTATCTTATAAAATTTACTTAACCACAACATACATATCTTCTAAAACTTTCCGAACCACAACATACTAATCTTCTAGAATTTCCTCAACTACAACTTACATAGATTCTAAATCATATCTCTATAAAATATCTTGCTTTCATAGCCTTCTTTTTTGGATAGAAATAGTTTCTTTGAGAGTATGATAACTAGTATAATTGAACTACTTTATGATAAGAAAGATGTTTTTTCTGTAGGAAAAACATATTGCGAGTTCCAGTATATCGTGGTATCCTATGGTAGCGTTAATGGTTAAAATATTAAACAAGGAAGTAGGTTAGTTAAAAGCTACTTTTCTACTGACATTGTTATGTGTTAGCACAAAATGTCTACGATAAAAAAGGCGTAAGAAGCGTCAGAATAGAGGTTAAAATGGCTAGATCAAGCGCAAAAGATATGACGCAGGGGAGTCCAACCAAATTAATACTTTTCTTCTCCATACCATTACTGATAGGGAATGTAGTCCAACAGCTCTATAGTATGACTGACACAATCATCGTTGGTCAGTGTCTTGGCTCAAATGCGTTAGCAGCAGTAGGTACAACGGGACCGCTAAGTTTTTTGATTTTAGGTTTTGTTATTGGAATTACAGGAGGAATCGCAGTAATAGCTGCACAACGTTTTGGTGCGAAAGATGAGGAAGGATTAAGGCGCTCCGTTGCTACTTCCATCATGCTTGGAATTTTTATCACGGTTGTTATGACGGTACTTGCAGTATTGCTTGCAAAACCATTATTACGACTGATAAATACACCAGATACAATATTACAAGAGGCATACGATTATATTATAGTAATTTTTCTAGGTGTGTTTGCTTGTATGCTCTATAACATGATAGCGTGTCTGCTTCGCGCAATTGGAGATAGCAAGACACCGCTTTATTTTTTGGCGGTTTCTTCTGTTTTAAATATAGGACTTGACTTTTTATTTATTCTTACCTTTGATATGGGGGTAGCAGGGGCAGCTTGGGCTACCGTAATATCTCAGTTTTTATCTGGTCTTGCTTGTGTAATTTATACTTATGTAAAATATCCAATGCTTCATTTATCAAAGAAGGACTTTAAGCTGGACCTAAGATTTGCCTGGAAACATTTGCAGATTGGATTACCAATGGCATTTCAGTTCTCGATTACAGCAATTGGCGTGATTATCTTACAAGGCGCACTTAATCTTTTTGGAGAAGATAAGATTGCGGCATTTACCGCTGGTTCAAAAGTGGAACAGTTGGTAACACAGCCAGCAGGAACCTTTGGCGTTACCATGGCTAATTATGCAGGACAGAATTTAGGGGCGAATCGAATTGACCGAATTAAAGTCGGTGTTAAAAAGTGTGCGATGCTAACCCTTTCTTTTGCTGTACTAGCAATGATACTCTTACAAATTTTCTCAAAGCCATTATTATATTTATTTGATGTTGGAGATAACCAAGCAATCATGGATGCTGCGTTAATGTATTTACGATTATGCTCTATCTTTTTCCCATTCTTATTCCTAATCTTTGTATATCGAAATGTATTACAAGGAGTCGGAAAAAGTTTTATGCCTTTAATGGCAGGAGTCTTCGAATTGGTAGCTCGTTCTGTTGCAGCATTTGTACTACCTGGATTGATTGGATATGCTGGTATTTGTCTTGCAGGACCAGCAGCTTGGGTAGCAGCAGCTGTTTTACTTTTTGTATCCTATCATATTGTTATGAAACAGGTTGAAAAACAATATGCAAGGAAAGTAAGTTAAACATAAGGAAAGTGAGTTAAGCTATTGACAAACTTTCTCATTAGGTTATAATAATTAGTGTGCATATGCACAATAAATATTAAAAATGTATCTTAGCTAGCTGGTATTAGCGAGTGCGTAAACGCGAATAGATATACTCGCCAAAGGAAAGTGCGTGCGCACCCTCGCTAGTGTAGTAAATGTTTTATAGGAGTGAATATGCCTAGAAATGGAGTATGCAGGCGGGTGTGTGCGGATTTTCAGAATAAAGTATTTACACCTGCAAGCGGAAAAAAAGAGTATGTAACACTGAATGTAGAAGAGTTGGAAGCACTCAGGCTTTGTGACCTTGAGGGGTTAGAGCAGGAAGATGCAGCAGGCAGAATGCAGGTATCAAGAGGAACTTTTCAACGTATTCTATACTCAGCAAGAAAAAAGAGTGCAGAGGCATTATGCGATGCAAAAGGCGTTTTGGTTGAAGGAGGAAATTACTCCATAGCAACCTCGCATTGCGATTGCAAAAAGCGATGTAAAGTCTGTAAGATGGAAAAGGAAGAGACTCCAAACCATAAAGAGACTAAAAACGCAGAATCTAGAACATAAAGGAGATAACACATGAGCGAACAAGTATATGAACAACAAAGCAGCTGTTCCAGCAATTGTAGTAGTTGTAGCTCCAATTGTAGTTCAAGAAAACCATCCAAGGAAGATTTTTTAGCACCGATGAATCAGTATAGTCGTGTGAAGAAAGTGATAGGTATTGTGAGTGGAAAGGGTGGTGTAGGAAAATCCACCGTAACATCTTATCTTACAGTTCTTATGAATCGTATGGGTTATAAGACTGCAGTTTTAGATGCAGATATCACAGGACCTTCTATTCCAAAAGCATTTGGTATTCATAAGAAAGCAGAAGCCAATGAACTTGGTATTTTACCTGCAATCACGAAAAATGGAATCGAAGTAATGTCAGTAAACTTACTATTAGAGGATGAAGAAACTCCTGTCGTTTGGAGAGGACCTGTAATTGCGGGTACGGTAAAGCAGTTTTGGTCTGACGTGGTATGGGGTGAAGTTGATTATCTTTTTGTTGATATGCCACCAGGAACTGGTGATGTTCCTCTCACTGTATTCCAATCACTTCCACTAGATGGCATTATTATTGTTACTAGTCCTCAGGAATTGGTATCTATGATTGTATCAAAAGCAGTTAACATGGCAAATGCAATGGATATTAAGACCTTAGGTTTTATAGAAAATTATTCTTATTTAGAGTGCAATAACTGTAAAGAGAAGATAAGCGTGTTTGGAGAAAGTCATATTGATGAAATCTCAGCGAAATTCGGAGTACCTGTACTGGCTAAGCTTCCAATCAATCCAGAAATTGCAAAGACAATTGATGCTGGGAAAGCAGAAGAATTACAGGGTGATTGGCTAGATGAGGCAGCTAAAACACTTGCTAAATTACTTCCAGTAGAATCAAAAACAGCAAAAATCAAAAAGAAGATAGCTGTGACAACAGATGAGAATCATAATGTATTCCAACATTTTGGTCATTGTGAAACCTTTACTGTTTTTGAAGTAGAAGGAAACTCATTGATAGCTAAAACTACCCTTAAAAATGCAGGTAGTGGTCATGCTGCAACTGTAGATTTATTAAAAGAAATGGGTGTGGATGTTGTAATTTGTGGTGGAATTGGTAGCGCTGCAATGGGTCTTTTAATGGATGAAGATATCCTGGTGGTACCTGGAATGCAAGGTGATATTGATGTTGCTGTAGCTTCTTTCTTAGATGGAGCAACAAAACCATCCACAGAAGCGAACTGTGATCACCATGATCATAAAGACGGAGAGCATAATTGCAGTGGTGGATGTTCTTGTGGCAGTTGTCATTAAGAAAAGTATTGCTTCAAGAGGAAGAATATCATCTTTTTGAAGATATGGAAGACATTAGGAATTGAAAAATTGTAATTTATAAAAGTGTTGACAGATAAATTATAAAATTGTTTGTTGACATATGAAAATATACGTAGTATAGTATGTAAGGAATTAAACTTCGGTAGGTGAGGCTACCGCAGGGATATGGATTGCTACCGCGAAATAATGGAGACACTATTAGTTGGTTAGCAGGTTGTGTCGAATCAAGGCATAACCTAACGCAATTTCAAGGCACCTAAATGGATGCCATGCCCTGCGATGCTAAAGCTTGAACGGTTGATTGTTGCGAATACGTGAATTCGTAAGCCTTGTTCTTTTGCCGAAGATTTTGGTAAAAGTGCAGGGCTTTTTTTGTTGTAATGGGTATAATGATATGTAGTGTATCCAACAACAAAAGCGAAGACTATGTTTTTTATAGAAAGAGAGGTGAGGAGAATGGACGATGGCAGTTGCAGTAGTAGCGGCATAAAACCAAAGAGGCGTAACGTCAAGGGGAAACAGTTAAATAAAGCAAAGTCACTGAAAACCCCATATGCACAAGAAGTATGTGCAAAAATAGAGGTTGAATTGACATCGTCTCTTCTCCTTGGCGTGCAATAAGGGTGGCTATCAATTAAGATGCCTATGGTTTTATGCCAACTTGAGTGAAAATGATAGGAGGGCATAACCATGCAAGAAAAAGTATTACAGTTATTAGAAAGTAAACGTTACAATGAGTTAAAAGAAGTTTTAGAAACTATAAATAGTGCTGATATCGCACAAATATTAAGTGAAGTTAAGAATGAAGATATGATTCTACTATATCGGTTCTTATCAAAAGATACGGCAGTAGAAACCTTTTCCTATATGGAAACTGAGCTACAAGAACGTTTGATTCATGCTATGACAGATAATGAGTTACATGATGTTATGGCAGAACTCTTCTTAGATGATACAGTAGACTTAATCGAAGAGATGCCAGCGAATATTGTAAAGAGGATATTAAGACAAACTCATCCAGATCAACGAAAGCTAATCAATGAGTTTTTAAAGTATCCATCCGATAGTGCTGGAAGCGTTATGACCATTGAGTTTATTGATCTTAAAGCAACGATGACGGTCGATGAAGCATTTGCAAAAATCAGAAAGATTGGATTGGATAAAGAAACTATTTATACCTGTTATGTTCTTGATGAGAGCAGAAGGTTACAAGGAATAGTAACAGTAAAAGACTTACTCCTTGCAACGAATGATACAATTCTATCAGATATCATGGAGACCAATCTTATTACGTTAAATACGCATGATGATAAAGAGGAAGTAGTAAGAAAATTTGATAAATATGATTTTCTTGCACTACCAGTCGTGGATCAGGAATTTCGATTAGTAGGTATTATTACCATTGATGATGCGATAGATGTAATGCAGGAAGAGAATACGGAAGACTTTGAACGTATGGCAGCACTGGCACCATCTGAGGATACTTATTTTCGTACTTCTGTATTTCAACATGCCAAGAACCGTATTGTTTGGTTATTAGTGTTAATGCTTTCAGCTACAGTTACTGGTATGCTGATAACGAAATACGAGAATGCATTTCAGGCAATTCCACTATTGGTTGCTTTTATTCCGATGTTAATGGACACTGGTGGAAATTGTGGTTCCCAAAGTTCTACCCTTGTTATTCGTGGTATGGCGCTTGATGAAATTCGTTCTAAGGATATGTTCCGTGTATTTTTTAAAGAAATTCGTGTTGCAGCCTTAGTCGGTGTTATGCTAGGTTTTGTTAATGCATTACGTATCTTAATACAGTATCAAGATCCAGTATTAGCATTGGTGGTTGGTCTTACCTTAGTTGCGACCGTATGCCTATCAAAAGCAATTGGTTGTATGCTTCCTATGTTTGCAAAGCGTTTAAACCTAGATCCTGCATTAATGGCAGCTCCGTTAATCACCACTATTGTAGATACTTGCTCCATTATGATTTACTTTTCCATTGCGATGAGGATTATGAATCTATAGGTATTCGCTGCGTGTAGGAATTTTCTTGAAGGATGATACAATGGAAGATGAAGGAAAAAAATGAAGTTTTTTTACCGGTACATTTTGTGACTAAGAGAAAGAACTGGTTCCCTTATAATCTACGAGAGAGTCAGAAAGAGAGTTCGCTTGGAATAAAGTATTTTAATATGAAAAGAGAGAATTCTGCTCAAAGTATTGCAGAATTCTCTCTCTAATATTCATTAGGAAGCTTCGTTTTCTTCTGTTTTTGACTTATAAAACTCAGGCTCTATTTTAATATGCACCTTATCGATACGATTTTTTTCAACTTTTAATACAGTATAGGTTACATAATTTTCTGTGATCTGTTCCTCTTGTTCTGGTAAATGGTCTAACAGATGTATAATGTGACCAGCAATGGAGTCGTAATTCTCAGAATCTAAGGATAATCCGATAAACTCATTAATTTCATCTAATTTTGCTGAACCATCGGCAAGGTATTCGTTTTCACCAAGTTTGGTGATTACATCTTCTTCATCATAGTCATATTCATCACGAATCTCTCCGACGATTTCCTCAAGTAAGTCTTCCATAGTAATTAAACCAGCAGTTGCACCATACTCATCCAGTACGATTGCCATTGGTAAAGATTCTTTTCGCATTTCATTTAGCAATTCACTGGTTTTTTTGTATTCATAAGTGTAATATGGTTCTCTCATATAATCGCGAATATTAAATTCATTATAATCACCACGGAAAAAGAATACATCTTTTAAGTTGATGATACCGATAATATCATCGCGGTTTTCGTCATACACGGGCATTCTTGAGTATTGTTCTTCGCGGAACACTTCAATCAATTGAGAATAGGACATATCAACACTTGCAAAGGCCATATTAATTCTAGGAACCATAACATCCTTTGCGAGGGAATCACCGAAATCCACTACATTGGTAATCATTTTTCTTTCTTCACTTTCGATTACACCTTCTTCATGGCTGACGTCTACAATGGTACGGAGTTCATTTTCTGTCATCGTTGCGTACTTTTTATTAGGATCAACACGCATGAGAAACAACAGAAGGTATGACATCTTGTTCACAATAAAAATAACTGGTGTTAATATCTGTGTCAAGAAGTATATAGACGGTGCATAAAAAAATGCTAATTTTTCGGCATGGATGGTTGCGAGTGTCTTAGGGGTAATTTCTCCGAAGATAAGGATTAACAAGGTTAATACACCGGTAGCAATACCTGCGGCTTTACTATCCCATATCGAAATCGCAAGGGTTGTAGCTAACGAAGAAGCGGTTAGGTTTACAACATTATTTCCGATTAAGATGGCACTGAGCATCTTTCCAGGATCTTCAATCAATGTGCTGACAGTTTTCGCACCCTTAACTCCTTGATCTACCATACTTCTTATACGAAGTTTATTCACGGTAGTGAGAGAAGTTTCTGCAGATGAGAAAAATGCGGACAATAGTAACAAGAAAAACAACACGACTAGCTGCGTGGCGACGGGGTCCAAAGAATCATCTCCTTATAATAAAAATATTCCATATTGCTATGGAGTAGTGTTATGGACTTGTCCATGACAATGTCCATGTTATGTGAACAGAACATATCTTCTCGGTCAATAATATAATAGAAGCAGACTCCAAATGCTCTTTTTTATTTCTGATAAGAAAAAGTTTATCAAACGTTCTTTTTCTTTTTGACCAAATGAGAATATACATATTAGATTATATTCGAAAGCTATCGCTATGTCAAGATTATGTACGCGGAGCTTCATTGGAACAAAGATAGCTAATTGTTTGTTTTTGTGGAAAAAATACCATACGTATGATATACTGAAAATTGTTGGTGAAAAAACCAGAATGAAATTAGAGCATAGTACATTAAGGATTTGATACATAGACCATAAATGTTATGCATAGTTGCACTTTCGCTATGATTTTTAAAGTGAGTAATTAATAAGCTAGTATCAGATGTACATTTGGAGGTTTAAGATGAAGCACGAAGTTATTGATATTAAATTAGAAGGATATGAGCTTTCAGAGAATGCAAAGCTTTATACTTATGTATTGGACAATACACCACAGGTAGACAGCAATAGAATTCGTCCTGCTGTTATTATTTGTCCAGGTGGTGGATATAGTAGAACTTCTGACCGTGAAGCTGAACCGATTGCAATTCAATACCTTGCAGCAGGATTCCATGCCTTTGTTCTTCGTTATCATGTAGCGCCAGTGGAATATCCAGTTGCTTTGCTTGAACTAGCTGCTAGTATTAAGATGGTTAGAGAGCATGCTAAGGAATGGAATGTAGACCCAGATTGTATTGTGGTATCTGGATTTAGTGCAGGTGGCCATTTAGCAGGAAGCCTAGGAGTATTTTGGACAGAAGACTTTCTTTCTGAAAAACTAAGTACTACCAAAGAGATGTTAAGACCGAATGGATGTGTGTTATGTTATCCAGTAATTACTTCTGGAGAGTATGCACACAGAGACTCCTTCTTACGACTACTTGGAAGTCAGTATGATACCTTGGTAGATAAAATGTCCTTGGAGAACCAGGTAAATGAAAATATGCCACCGGTATTTTTATGGCATACCTATACCGATACTTCGGTGCCAGTAGAAAATTCTCTATTATTTCTGAATGCACTACGTAAGAACAATATTTCTGCTGAATTTCATATGTACCCAGTTGGAAGCCATGGGTTAGCATTAGCAAATGAAGAAACAAGAAACTCAGATGGACGTGGTGTCACCCCAGAATGTCAGGGATGGATTCACCTTGCTACGGATTGGGTTCGTAGATTGGGGGATAAATCATGCTAGAGTTAAAAAATGTATCCTTTGGGGTTTCCGGTGAAACGAACAAAGATATTTTAAAAAATATCAATTTAACAATAGATGATCATAAATTTATTGCAATTACTGGGCCAAATGGCGGTGGCAAATCAACACTTGCAAAAATTATAGTAGGCATTGAAAAGCCTACTTCTGGACAGATTATCTTCGATGGGCAAGACATTACAGAGATGAGTATTACAGACCGTGCGAGAGCAGGAATTGGATTTGCTTTTCAACAACCAGTTAGATTTAAGGGAATTACGGTAAAGGATTTAATCACACTGGCTGCTGGAAACAATATCAGTACAGCCAAAGCTTGTGAATACCTCTCTGAGGTAGGGTTATGTGCAAAAGATTATATCAATCGTGAAGTAAACTCGAGTCTTTCTGGAGGCGAGCTAAAGCGTATCGAGATTGCTACAATAATTGCAAGAAAAACAAAACTATCTGTATTTGATGAACCAGAAGCAGGGATTGACTTATGGAGTTTTAATAACCTTATTCGTGTATTTGAGAAAATGCATGAGGAAATCCATGGTTCTATCGTAATTATTTCGCATCAAGAACGAATTTTAAATATAGCTGACGATATTATTGTAATAGCAAATGGCAGTATAGTAGAAGTAGATGAGAAGGAAAAAATTCTACCGAAACTATTGAATCAATCGCCAAGCTGCAAATTTTATAAGGGGGAGGCATAAGTAATGGATGCAATACAAAAAGAATTGCTCTTACAGGTGGCTGACCTCCATGAGGTACCACAAGGAGCTTATAATTTAAGAGTAAATGGTCAAGGTGCTGGTAGAAATACAACAGAACATATCGATATTGTTACAAAAACAGATAAACCAGGTATCGATATTATTGTAAAGCCAGGTACAAAGAATGAAAGTATTCATATTCCAGTGGTATTAAGCCAGAGTGGCTTAACAGAATTAGTTTACAATGACTTCTTTATCGGAGAAGATGCGGATGTCACAATTGTTGCAGGTTGCGGTATTCATAACGGTGGTTCCGATAAGGCAGAGCATGATGGAATTCATAGCTTCTTTATAGGAAAAAATGCAAAAGTAAAATATGTTGAGAAGCATTATGGTTCTGGGGATGGCAGCGGTGAGAGAATCTTAAATCCACAGACAATTATTCATATTGAAGAGGGTGGTACCATGGAGATGGATACTGTTCAAATCAAAGGTGTGGATTCCACTGTTCGTACAACAAAGGCGACCTTAGAGGATAAGGCAACGTTAATAATTAAAGAGAAGATAATGACACACGGAAAACAGTATGCAAAGACTGATTTTGAAGTGAATCTAAATGGTGAAGATTGTGGAGCCAACGTAATCTCTCGTTCTGTCGCAAAGGAGGATTCTCACCAAATCTTCTTATCTAAAATTAATGGAAATAATAAGTGCTATGGGCATACGGAATGCGATGCTATCTTAATGGATCGTGGCAGTGTTAGTGCGATACCAGAAATTACAGCAAATCATTTGGAAGCAAGTCTTATTCATGAAGCTGCAATAGGTAAAATTGCAGGGGAGCAGATTACAAAGTTAATGACCCTTGGATTAACGGAAGCTGAGGCAGAAGCACAGATTGTGAATGGATTCCTAAAATAATAGGTTTTTTGTTTGTTTTGTAAGGATGTAGAATTGTTAGAAGAGGATTGTATAAGATCGGGTAAAAACGAGATAAGTAGAAAATATGAGTGGAACTAAGTTCGCTCATATTTTGACCTATCTCGTTTTTAAAGTTTGTGTTACTAATAAATTTTAAACATCAAAGCCAAAAGAAAACATCAAAGCCAAAAGAAAATATTAAAGTTAAAATAATGATAAAACACAATTCTTAGCTTCCCTATTTATATTCAAGCCCCAACTTTTAATATATTTAAATTACCTATGTATCTGATAGTGAAGATAAGAAAAATCTGCATAATCCTCACCAAAGTTAGTAGAAGGAGTGTAAGCATAGAGTCCTAAGCAAGTTCCTACAAATCCTCCAGCACGTTCTGTACTAAGAAGGCTTGCATCAACATTGGATATCAGTTTTTCATAATTTTCATCATTATAAGAATAGAGAAAACTAAGGTGTAGTCCTTTTTCTATCACACGGAGATATTGGGGAATTCTCGGAAGTATTTTTTCTATTACGATTTTTTCATTACCAGCTTCGCAAGCGATCAAAGTAATGGTTGGCAAGGTACTTTTTCTAAAACAAAAACGATAATGGTAATGATTGCTTTGCATCAATAGAATTCCAGCCTCGCTTGATTCATTGGTTAGTGTAGCATTTACTTTCGTATCCAAGGTATAGTTTATGTCTGTTTGGCGAAGAAAGATAGCAGTCGGTGAATCATCTGCATTTAGTTTGACGGAAGAAGCGTACAAGCGAAGACCTTCTTTTCTTCCAATCTCATAATATACTTTCTTGGGATTTCTTAAATACATAAAATAAGGTGGTAATTCTTTGTAGCAAAAATTCTCTTTCATATCCTTGTAGGTTGAGTTAGATTCATTCGTATGAGTTGGCGGTGTATTCTCATAAGATTCATGATTTGAATCCACAATTTCTTCATGATACATCGATTCTTCTGATACGCTTTCTAAGTGAATATTCTTATTATTTGGTATTGAGATATTTTGTTCTAATAGCCCAACTCCAGGATTTATAATAGGCCAACCATCTTCCCATAATAAAGGGACTAAAAAAGTCTCTCTTCCTAACAGACAATATCCATTGGTTGGTCTACTTGCTAATAGGACCATATACCAATCGCCTTCTTGTGTTTCAACGATATCTGCATGGCCGGTATTAATTGCCCAATAATGTTTTCCAAGATGCCTATGTGTAAAAATTGGATTTCTTTTACACCCATCGAAAGTACCTAGGATTGACCTACTTCTTGCCATTGTAATAGCATGATTTAGGCCTGTGCCACCTTCCGCTATCATTAAATAGTACCATCCGTCTTTTTTGTATAAATGAGGGCCTTCTACCCATTCTACTCCTTTTAACGCCCCATGCCAGATGGCATAGGATTCACCAATTAACTCCATAGTGGATAGGTCAAGTTCCTGAACATAAATTTCATTATCACCGAAAAAGGCAGCGCCTTCCCGTCGACCCTTGGTTCCACAATAATAGCATTTGCCATCATCATCAAAAAATAGGGAAGGGTCAATGCCATCTGCGCCGTTAAGGTAATAAGGCATGGACCAAGGTCCACATGGATTTGTTGCCGTTACAATGAAATTTCCACCATGAGAGACATTGGTAGTAATCATATAGAAAACTCCATTATGATAACGGATAGTAGGTGCGTAGATACCGCCACTATGAGGAGAATTCGTCAGATCCAACTGTTCTTTGGTAGTTAAGATATTTGCAATCTGCTCCCAATGGATTAAGTCAGTACTGTGAAACAAAGGAACACCTGGAAAATAAGCAAACGTAGAATTTACAAGGTAATAATCAGGTCCGACACGGACAATAGATGGATCTGGGTAGAATCCAGATAGAATTGGATTTTTCATTTGCATCTGTTGCATGATCACATTTCCTTTCAAAAGAGTATTAATTTGTAAAATTGTGCCACAGTACTTTTTCCTACTATGCAAGTAAGATAGGATTAATAATATTGGTATATTCCAAGATCCTACCTTTTCCATACATCACTAGGCATAAGAATTAAGCTGGATTACTTAAGTTTACTTTACGCTAATGCTTCACCCTTCACTATATATCGATAAAAATAAAGAAATATATGACAAATAATACCTCAAAATGATAAAAATGTAAATATATTGCGTTTAGCTTTCACATTCCAAAACCTAAAGTTTGTAAGAAGATACTAAGATAGAAACCAAATTGCAATAGAACCTAGAAGCTGGTATCTTAAGATTTTCTATTATTTAGCAGTATATATTAACTGTGTCAAATAATTAGCACAATATGATAGGAACATAGCAATATTTGAAATGATTATCTACCCAATTCATCATAATCTATTGTTAGAATGAAAAATAGTACTATTTTCGCAGTACAACATGTTTTCATAAGAAAGACGAATTGAAATACCTTTTATTCCGACAAATGAGACAGCTTGCTGGCTCGTCTTGTACCAAACATACGAGAAAGAGTAGCATTTATTAAATTCTAAATTAGGGAGGAACCTACCATGACAGCAGAGAAGACACAGCAAGAGTTTAAACAACGAGCAAAAGAGCTAGTTATGAAAATGACAGTAGAAGAGAAGGTTTTTCAAACCTTACATTCAGCGCCTGCAATTGAGAGATTAGGTATTAAGGCGTATAATTATTGGAATGAAGCGTTACATGGAGTTGCAAGAGCAGGTGTTGCAACCGTATTTCCGCAAGCGATTGGTTTAGCTGCAACATTTGATGAGGATTTAATCGAAGAGATAGCAGATACCATTTCTACCGAAGGAAGAGGTAAATTTAATGCACAACAAAAATATGGAGATTGTGATATTTACAAAGGCTTGACTTTTTGGTCTCCGAATGTGAATATTTTTCGTGATCCACGTTGGGGACGTGGGCATGAAACTTTTGGAGAAGATCCATTTTTAAGTGGAACCTTAGGTGGGCGTTTTGTTGATGGTATTCAGGGACATGATGAAACCTACTTAAAAGCAGCTGCATGCGCAAAACATTACGCAGTTCACTCTGGACCAGAAGATATTAGACACAGCTTTAATGCCGAAGTATCGGAACAGGACTTACGAGAAACTTATCTCCCAGCATTTAAGAAACTTGTAAAAGAGCACAAGGTGGAAGCAGTAATGGGAGCTTACAACCGTACGAATGGAGAACCATGCTGTGGAAGTAAGAGACTCTTAGAAGATATTTTACGTGGTGAATGGGAGTTTGAAGGTCATGTAACTTCTGATTGTTGGGCAATTAAAGATTTTCACGAGCACCATATGGTTACTTCCAATGCGGTTGAGTCAGTTGCACTCGCTATGAATCGTGGCTGTGATTTAAACTGTGGAAATATCTATGTTAATTTGCTACAGGCTGTAAGAGATGGTTATGTGAAAGAAGAGACAATTGATACTGCATTGATACGTCTCTTTACAACGAGAATGAAACTTGGGCTTTTTGAGGAAGAGAATAAGATTCCGTTTCACGATATTACCTATGACCAAGTAGATACAAAATTAAATAAAGATCTTAATATCAAGGCTTCCAAAAAGTGTGTTGTACTATTAAAAAATGAAGAAAATATGTTGCCTCTTAATCCAAAGAAGTTAAAGTCTATTGGTGTCATAGGACCTAATGCGAATAATCGTAATGCTTTAGTGGGTAATTATGAGGGAACCGCTTCAGAATACATTACTGTATTAGAGGGTATCAAGCAGTTTGTGCCTGAAGATGTTAGAGTATACTTCTCGGAAGGTTGTCATTTATATAAAAAGAAAATCTCCAATTTAGGTCAGGAAAATGATCGCATTGCTGAGGTTCGAGCAGTTTGTGAACATAGCGATGTCGTGATAGCTTGCATGGGCCTTGATCCAGGATTAGAAGGAGAAGAAGGCGATCAGGGAAATCAGTTTGCCAGTGGAGATAAAATGACTCTAGGGCTTCCTGGAATACAAGAAGATGTGTTAAAAACAATTTATGAATGTGGAAAACCTGTTATTTTAGTTCTTCTATCTGGTAGTGCTTTGGCAGTACCTTGGGCAGACGAGCATATCCCAGCCATATTACAGGGGTGGTATCCAGGGGCGCAAGGTGGTAGAGCGATTGCGGAATTGATTTTTGGTAAAGGAAATCCAGAAGGAAAACTTCCAGTAACGTTCTATCGTACCACAGAGGAATTGCCAGAGTTTACAGATTATTCCATGAAAAACCGTACGTATCGCTATATGAAGAATGAGGCGCTTTATCCATTTGGATATGGTTTAAGCTACACTACCTTTGAGCACACCTTACTTAGTGTCAATACAGATACATTAAGTAAGGGATGCAACATAGAGTGTAAGGTAAGGGTCAAAAATACTGGTAACTATGAAGGTGCGGTGACCACACAAGCATATGTGAAATATAAAGGAGAAGATGCACCAAATTGTCAGCTAAAAGGACTTAAAAAAGTGAGCTTACTTCATGGAGAAGAAAGAGACATTCTAATTGAGTTAAAAGACAGAGCCTTTGGTTTATATAACGAGGAAGGTGAGTTTATATTAAATCAAGGGGATTATGAGTTGTATCTTGGGGATTCTCAACCAGATGCCAGGAGCATTCAGTTAACTGGTAAAGAACCAATAAGAATAAAATTCCATGCACCTGAAAGGGTTTTGCTTGGTGAGTAGAACTAAAATTTACCAGCATAGCTAGAATTATTAAGTTTAGATTTAGAAATTAAGATGAAAAATGACATTAAGGAGATAACCAGAAATTTCGTAGAAAGTGTTTTTCTAGGATAAGGGAAGGTTATCTCCTTCTTCTATTGATATTTTGAAATATTTTATCACGAACAATAGATTTTCGCATCACTCTAGGAATAATCCTAATGCTATATCAGTAAATATGATAAGTAAAATTATAAACCACCTCATACATAAAAATCTCTTGACATTAAAAGGTTGGTATTATATAGTATAATCAATATTTAGATAAATATCTAAATGACAAAATATGTAGAATATCTGTAATAGGGAAGGAGAGCAAAGTGCTTACAATAAAAAATTATTCAAAGATCTATAAAGGTAATAAGAAGGCTGTAGATAATCTTAGTCTTACTGTAGAGGCTGGTGATATCTATGGTTTTATTGGACACAATGGTGCCGGTAAGACAACAACCTTACGTGCTGTGGTTGGTGTTCTTGATTTTGAAGAAGGAGATATCTTAATTGATGGGGTATCGATAAAGAAGGATCCAGTTGGATGTAAAATGAAGATGGCATACATACCAGATAATCCAGATTTGTATGAACATCTAACTGGGATTGCATATCTAAATTTTATTGGGGATTTATTTAAAGTAGGGGAGAAGGAGAGGAAGGAACGTATCAAGAGGTATGGAGATATCTTTGAGATTACGGGGAATCTTGGTGATTCCATTGCGTCCTATTCCCATGGTATGAAGCAAAAACTTGCGGTTATCTCAGCCTTAATTCATGAACCAAAACTAATGGTTTTGGATGAACCCTTTGTTGGTTTAGACCCAAAGGCAGCTCACCAATTAAAGCAGATTATGACACAAATGTGCCAAAGTGGAAGTGCTATATTCTTCTCCACTCATGTCCTTGAGGTAGCAGAAAAATTATGTAATAAAATTGCGATTATCAAAGGTGGTAAGTTGATTGCTTCTGGTACGACAAGCGAGGTTAAGGGAAATCAAAGTCTCGAGGAAGTTTTTATGGAGCTTATCGAAGAATAAGGCGTTTGTGCAGAATTGGAGGAAGTTATGAAACAGGTTTGGACGCTTACAAGAATGCAGCTTGGCTCTGCATTTGAATTCTTAAACATGAAACGAAACAAAAATAGAAAGAAGAATATCAGTGTCACAACGATTTTGGTACTTGGCTTTCTTATGTTTGCTTTTTTATCAGGAACTTATAGTTTTATGATGGGAACAGCGCTAAAGTCATTTGGAGAACTTGATGTCTTGCCAGGATTATTTATGGCGGTGACATGCCTAATGATCCTATTTACCTCCATATATAAGGTAAAAGGAGTATTGTTTGGCTTTAAAGATTATGATATTGTCATGTCGCTACCAGTGAAATCCTGGGTTGTTGTCGCAAGTAGATTAATGTTACTTTATCTTATTAATATGGTGTTCGTTTTAGCATTCTTAGTACCGAACTTTATTATCTATGGTATTATGGCAAAGCCGTCACCAGTATTTTATATCATTTCTATGGTGTCGTTGCTTTTTGTACCAATCATTCCAATCATCATAGCATCGATACTTGGGGTTATCTTAGCAGTAATATCTGCGGGATTTAAGCATAGCAATGTAATTCATACGGTATTAATGTTTGCTTCAATTTTACTTATTTTCGTGATAAGTTTTCAGATGCAGAGTGAAAATCAGATTGCGGAACTTGGAACTTTAATAAGGGATAAGATGGTAGAAATCTATCCGTTAGCTGGCTGGTATCTAAAGGGTATTATTGAGTATGATATACTCTCTTATGCAGCTTTTCTTGGTGTTTCTTTTCTAGCTTTGATCGTATTTTCTATTGTTGTTGGTCGATATTTTAAGTGGATGAATACAGCAATGAGTGCGAAAAAAACTACTTCAAAGTATCATGTAAAAGATATGAAGAGTAATGGTCAGCTAAAAGCGTTGATTCAAAAAGAGGCGAAACGTTATTTCTCTTGTACAATCTATGTGTTTAATACAGCATTTGGTTTAGTCCTGATGGTATTTGGTGCGATTGCTTTATTATTTTTTAAATCGGAACAGATAGAACAAATGCTTGAAATACCTGCGGCTGCAGGAATGTTAAAGGAATTGGTACCCTACATGATGAGTTTGATGGTAGGTATGGTAGCTATCACAGCGTCCTCAATCTCATTGGAAGGTAAAAATATTTGGATCTTAAAATCTGCACCAGTAGCAACGAAAACAATTCTAGGAGCGAAGATTATCTTTAGTTTACTTGTTACCGTTCCAGTTACCTTTTTTACAGCATTACTTGCTGGATTTGGATTAAAAATGGGGGTTTGGCACTTACTATTAACTATAACATTACCAATTGCCTACTGTTATCTAACTGCGGTACTTGGCTTAGTCATTAATTTAAAATTACCAATGCTTGAATGGAAGAATGAAACTGTTGTAGTAAAACAAAGTGCAGCTTCCATGATAGGAACACTAAGTTGCTTTGTTACTGTCGGGATTCCAATCGCTTTATTATTTATGGTAAGCGGTATTAATGTGCTGGCTCTGGGGTACGCAACTGTAGTGGTTGTTTTACTAGTATCTGGATTATTACAAGGTTATCTAAATAATAAAGGTGGAAAACTCATTGCACGTTTATAGAGAAACAACTGGAATTGGAGATCAATCTTAGAATTAAAATTAGAATACAAATGTAAGTTTTATAAATAAGTGGGGAGGAATGAAAACTCGATAAGATGTTTCATTTCTCCCCACTTTATTCATGATAGAGTATTAATAGATTGTAATTAGATTACAAAATATCATTCATCATGCTATTCAGCTAACATACATTTCTATTCTTAGGATAGCTTGACCCATACACAGAGATAAATTTGATTTATGGATAGAAGGAATAATAATAGCTCCTAAGAAATTGAAGGATGATTTTCTAAATACTTTGCACTTTCCTTAATTACTTCATTCATAGCAGCAACACCAGGTCCTCCGATGGTATTTCTCTTTTCTACGCAAGTTTTTAAAGAGATTGCATCATAAACATCTTCTTTAAAAACTGGGGAGATTGCTTGTAACTCAGAAAGACTAAGATCTTCGATCGAACAGTTTTTTTCAATACAAGTAAGAACTAAGTGACCGATTATACCATGAGCATCGCGAAATGCTACGCCATGATTCACAAGATAATCTGCAGCATCCGTAGCATTGGTAAAACCTAAAACAGCACTTGCTTTCATGATTTCACGGTTGAATTTCATTGTACGAAGCATTCCTGTAAATAAGGAGAGGCAACCCTTTACTGTGTCAATTGCGTCAAAAGTCAATTCTTTATCTTCTTGCATATCTTTGTTATAAGCGAGAGGTAACCCCTTCATTGTAGTTAATAAAGACATCAAGGCTCCATATACTCGTCCAGTCTTTCCACGAACTAATTCTGCTATATCTGGATTCTTTTTTTGAGGCATAATACTACTTCCGGTGGAATAAGCATCATCAATTTCTACAAAACGATATTCATTCGTGTTCCAGATAATAATTTCCTCGCTGAAACGGCTTAGGTGCATCATAATTGTGGAAAGGGCACTAAGTAGTTCAATGAGATAATCACGATCAGATACAGAATCCATGCTATTCTTAGTTGGCTCAGAAAAGGAGAGCAAAGAAGCAGTATAAGCACGGTCGAGAGGATAAGTAGTCCCTGCAAGTGCTCCAGCACCTAATGGACAAGTATTCATTCGTTTTACTATATCACTTAATCGATCACGGTCTCTTTTAAACATCTCAAAATAAGCACTCATATGATGGGAAAGAGTAATAGGTTGTGCCTTTTGTAAGTGAGTAAAACCAGGCATATAAGTCTCTGTATGTTCTTTCATTACTGTAAATAGTACTTCAAGAAGGTTTTTTAATAATTCGTCTAGAACTGTAATCTCATCACGAGTATATAGTTTCATATCAAGTGCAACCTGATCATTACGACTTCTTCCAGTATGAAGCTTTTTTCCAACATCCCCAATGCGAGAGATTAAATGGGCTTCTACAAAACTATGGATATCTTCATAGGTACCGTCAATTACTAGACTACCAGAATCGATGTCGTCACGAATTCCATTGAGACCATCTATTATTTCATTCTTTTCTTCTTCTTTTAAGATTCCTTGTTTTGCAAGCATAGTCACATGTGCAATACTTCCACGGATATCTTGTTCATAAAACTTCTGATCAAACGAGATCGAAGCATTAAAATTATGTACCAACTGGTTAGTTTCTTTGGTAAATCTTCCGCCCCATAACTTCATAATTAGTTCCCTCACTTCTTATTCTTAATTTAAGCAATAGTTCATCATAAAAAATATTCTATTAACTTTGATTACTTTGTATAGGTTTTCATTCAATAATTCACACTATAGTTAACACGCTTGGTTAAAACAAACCAGATATCTTGGTTACATTATTATCCTTAATCCAAATTTTCGTTGTATAAAAGCATGTAAACTATGATAGATAGCGGGAATATAGATTAAGAAAAGTTTCATATTCGAAACTTTTCTTGTGTTATATAGTAGCTTGTTTTTTACATAAATGCAAGTTCATCTTGCAATTTTTGCATAGAATCATTATAATTCAAGACAAGGAAAGAAGATATATGTTACTTCTTCTTGGGTACCATAGCATATCAAGGGAGGAAACGATATGAAAGTAAAAGCAATTATGATACCATTTATAGATTTAAAATGCATCAGTGTGGACAATACGATAGGGGAGGCTTTAGAAACGATAGAAGCACACCAACTACTATCTATGCCTGTTGTAGACCACCGCAAATTTATTGGAGCTTTATCAAAACAACATGTTTATGAAAGTTATTTCCGTGATTTTAACGGAACAAAAGAGGAGTTCTTAGAACGCACGGTTCGTGAAATGATGAGAACTAAAATGGTAACGGTTTCTGAGCATACCTCGATTGAAGAAGCGGCAGCCATCTTCATCGCCAGCAAATTCCGTTTTATTCCTGTCGTTGGTAAACAAGAGGAGTTGTTAGGAATTGTAACACAACAAGCAATATTTAAAGAATATCAAAAACTTTTTGGCGAAAATTACGATACATTTACAATCTATTCCTATGATTATAAAGGTACTCTGGCAAGAATAGCAGAGACAATTGCAAGACATGACGGTAATATTAAGAACATTGTAATAATTAATACTGAAACGTTGGGATTGCAGGAGATGTTTGTAAGAGTAGAATGTAATGATTTTGACGATATTATTAGAGCTTTAACGAAGAGAGGTTTTGACGTTCGTGTGAACAATCAAAGCTAGTAACATACTTTTCGAATTTGCCGCTTTTTCTTCTAGATAACAACGATTATGTTACTGGGAGGAAAATGCGGCTTTATTAATGAAATTGTAAACAGTTGCCACGACATTTTTTCTGGATTAGGAATACAATATTATTGTGTTGTAATAATAAAGTTAATATATTCAGAAAATTGTTTCAATTACAAAGGGTAAAAGTTTTGTACTTTATATAGGTTATGGTACAAACTTTAGTATGCGCTGTGTTGTGGATAGGAAGGTTGATTTTTTGAAACTTTAAAACTACTTTTTATTTCACCCAGTTCAAAAATCCACAGATATTTGGAATTGGAAAGCGTATACAAGATAAAATGAAAAATGTAACAAAAGAAAGGATTAGATATGATACCGTTTAGAACATTAGAATTAATCGATAGGGAATGGATAGAGGAATGTCTTAAAAAATCTGATTTAATGGGTGCTGAATATTCCTTCTCAAATAATTTCCTATGGGCAAAGCAATATAATTTATTATGTGCCAATGTGAATGGATTTTACTGTACACTAGGGGGATTTGGAGTAATGCGCTCCTATGGATATCCTACAGGGGAAGGAAACCTTAAAGAAGTAATAGAACTATTAATGGAAGACGCAAAAGAACGAGGACTCAAATTCGAGATGAGAGGTATTCCAGAAGAGAAACTAGCGGAACTAAAAGAGCTGTTTCCAGAACAATTTGATTATATCTCTGTACGTGATGAGGCAGACTATGTTTATCTGACAGAGAGATTGTCAACACTAGCAGGTAAGAAGCTACATGGTAAGCGAAATCATATAGCTCGTTTCAAAGATAATCCAACTTGGGTTTATGAACCGATTACGATGGAGAATATTGAAGAATGTAAAAAAATGAGTAAGAAGTGGTGTGAGCTTTACCATTGTAGAGAGGATATTAATCTGGTACATGAGTCCTGTGCAGTAAAAACAGCATTTCAATATTTTGATGAGCTTAAGCTTGTTGGTGGTTTGATTCGATTAGATGGTGAAGTGGTTGCCTTTACAATGGGTGAAGCGCTTAACAGTAATACGTTTATTGTTCATATTGAGAAGGCATTTTCTTATATTCAGGGCGCATATCCTATGATAAATCAGCAGTTTGTATTGCATGAGTGTCAAGACTTTGAGTATGTCAACCGTGAAGATGACATGGGGGATGAAGGACTTCGTAAAGCAAAATTATCCTATTATCCAGACATAATTTTAGAAAAATACAAAGCGGTATTTAAGACTAACGAATGATATAAGTTTGAGGATGAAGGAAAGCAGAGGAGAGGTATCTTGATTACATTAGCGACGAAAGAAATGCTGCCACAACTAAAAAAAGTGTGGCAGACTTGCTTTCAAGACGAATTATCCTATGTGGATTTCTATTATGATAATCGATTTGAAGAAGAGAATACGTACGTGTATAAGAAAGGGGAAGAAATCTTAGGAATGCTTACCCTACTTCCGGCATCATATCGCTACACCGATGATGAAACCCTACCTATTCACTATGTTTATGCTGTTGCTACATTACCAAAAGCAAGGGAGCAAGGGATTGCATCCGAACTTTTGGAAGTAGCGAGTAGGACAAGCGAAGAAAAATATAGTGCCGGAACAATTCTTGTACCAGCGAGTAAAGAACTGTTTTCATATTACGAAAGACGTGGTTATCAAACCATCTACTTTAAAAAGCAACTATATTTTAAAGCTGCAGCACAACAGATGGTTTCTGTAGCAACTTTAAAAGTAGAGCATACCAGAGTTCATGAGGTATCTCTTGCTTATGAACGTAACTATGAGAAAAAGGATATTAATCCAGAAGAATATAAGCAACTCAGAGATTTTCACTTTGATCGGCCAGGATATGTGAAATGGAATCTAGAAGCGATTACCTATGCTGTAAAAGAAGCTAGGTTTGTTGGTGGGAAGGTTTTAAAACTAACCGTTGAAAATCACTCCTATGCCATTATGTATTACAAAAAAGAGAATCAGTTAGTGATCAAAGAAACTACCTTACCAGAAGATTTGATTGCAGATGCAATTTCATATCTGATGATGGAGGAAGAATGTTTGGAAGCAATCGTAACAGTTCCATCTTACTATGCATTTGAGGGTGAACTTATGCCGTATGCAATGGTTCGTTTAAATACAGAAGCCTATGCAAATGGCTATTTTAACTTAGCATTAGACTAGTTTATTCCTTGTTGGAAGATTAAGAAAGAGCTTGAAAATCCTGTAGTTTGTACCAGAGGTTGACAAAATTTCATTTCGTTGGTATAATTCCCTTGTAATATTTTTGTAATAATTATGAGATAGTTCATTCATTATGGTGTTACAAATGTAACAATTCGACCATAATAGAAAACATCGAAAGGAATTAGACGAATATGAAAGCAAAAACAAAAGTTTCAGTAATACTTGTGATGCTAGTATGTTTCTTTGCTACCATGGTTATAACAGATACTACTTGTTATAGCATAGGGGGCACTTATGAAGAAGATTCACAGATTGCTGCAACAAATACCTCGGAAGATGAAGCAAATCAATTAGATATTGCGAAATCGAAGCAGGATGAATTTGCGAATACAGAAAAAATCGATTTGTTCTCCTTAGAAGCACAAGAGGATAACAGCTCAGATAACTTAAGATCTTCCAATGATGATAATGTATCCGTTGCAAGTTTAACAAATGAAAATGATGCAGATGCAAACGATTCAATGAAAGAAGATTTAGAACAAAAAGCTGTACAAGAGAATGTAATTGCTAGGGCTGTAGCTAGTAGCGTGGAAGGAAGCGTTGCAGCAAGTATTAACCCTGAAGAAGAAATTGTAACATTCAGTATGGCGGAAGCTTTACAAGAGTATGAGAAAGTACTTCCGAAGGTAAATGAATATTTGAACATACGCAGTGAAGCTAACCCAGATGCAGCGGTTGTTGGTCAATTAAATAAGAATTCTTACGCAACCATCGTAGAGCGTGGAGAAGAATGGACAAAGATAACCTCAGGCAAGGTTACCGGATATGCAAGTAATCAATACTTATATTTTGATGAAGAGGCAAGAAATCTTGTATCGGAACTGAAGGCTGACCAAGTTGTTATAACAGCTGGTTCGGTTAATATTAGAAAATCTCCTGATTTAACTGGAGAGATATTAACAGAAGCAAAAAGTAAGGACAGTTTTGTTCACATCTCAGAAAAAGACAATGACGAGTGGTATGCGATCCAATATGATGATAGTCAAATCGGCTATGTTAGTAAAGACTTATCCGATTCTGTCTTCAACTTAAAAACAGCGATTACAATCGAAGAGATTGAAGAAGCAAAAAAAGCAGTACAGATTGCAAAAGATTTAGAAGAAGCGAAAAAGCATAAACCTACCAAAACCAATCGTGCAGCGATTGAAGTATCCGACGAAGAGATTTACCTTCTTGCTACTGTAGTAGCAATGGAAGCTATGAGTGAATCCTATGAAGGACAGTTAGCAGTAGCTAATGTTGTAGTTAACCGTATGTTAGATGGTTATTGGGGAGACACAATTCATGATGTTGTCTATGCACCAGGTCAGTTTTCTGGAGCGAATTCCGGTCGTATAGAAAAGTTCAGACCTAAGGTGACGGAAAGCTGTAAAAAGGCTGCGATTGAAGCTCTTGCCGGTAACAATAACATTGGCGATTATATGTATTTCAGGATGAAAAACACAGCAAAAACTTCAAGTTATAAAAAATATTACATTTTAGGCAATCACTGCTTTTATTCAAGATAAATAATCAGGTGTTAAGATAAAATTACGAATGAACCCTAAGGGGTGTTGCAACACTCATTACCTTTTTATGAGTTGCAACACTCTTCTTTATTCATAACAAGGAAAAGTACGCGAAGCGTGCTTTTTCTTGTTTTATAGAAAAAGATAAACTAATGTATAATATACTCTCTATGGATAGAAACTTGTTAGAGATGGTTTTATTCACCTTCTTCTACTAAGATTATTATAATAAGTCATGGTAGAATCGTTTGATTTTATCTGAAACACATGTAACTAATTATAAATTAATGGAGCAAAAGTTTGTCACCTATTGTTTGACTATTTGGGTATTTTGACAAAATACTGAGTAATCATATCGAAATAATAGGAATATTTTGATGATTCTGGAAAAATGTATTGAAGTTTAGAAAGTAAATGGTATACTTATTATTATATTACTAGTATAGAGACGCACAGTTATGGTTATAAATGAGTTAGAGAGTATATGTTGACAAAGGAAGGTTGATTGTTAACAGGCAACTTTTCCAAAGGCAATGCCAATATAATAAACAGGCGATCAAAGCCAGAAATGAGGTTAATATGAAAAAATTACTTAGCATTGAAAAAGTAAAAGGTAGAGAAATCTTAGACTCCAGAGGAAATCCAACCGTAGAGGCAGAAGTTATCTTAAGTGATGGCAGTGTAGGAATGGCTGCTGCGCCTTCTGGTGCATCTACAGGTGCATTTGAGGCAGTAGAACTAAGAGATGGTGATAAGGGGCGTTATCTTGGTAATGGCGTATTAAATGCAGTAGAACACGTAAAAAAAGAACTTTCAGAAGCAGTATGTGGTAGAAATCCATTAAACCAAGTTGAGATTGATGCTGCGATGATTGATGCTGATGGTACAGATAACAAGGGTAAGCTTGGTGCGAATGCGATTCTTGCAGTCTCTCTTGCAACAGCAAAGGCAGCTGCAACTGCTGTTTCCTTACCACTTTACCAATACCTAGGTGGTACCAATGCAAGAACACTTCCAGTGCCTATGATGAATATAATTAATGGTGGTAAGCATGCAGATTCTAGTTTAAATATTCAGGAATTTATGATTATGCCAGTGGGTGCTAAGAGTTTTTCTGAAGCATTAGAGCATAGTACCACAGTATTTCATACCTTAAAGAAATTATTAAAAGCAGACGGCTATGTAACTGCAGTAGGTGATGAAGGTGGATTTGCACCTAAATTTAGTTCGGACGAGCAAGCTCTTCAGTATATCGTAGAAGCAATCAAAAAAGCAGGATTTGAACCAGGTTCTGATTTCTATATTGCAATGGATGCTGCAGCAACTGAGATGTATGATGAAGCGAAGAAGATCGGGAAAGAAGGCGATTATTTATTCTGGAAGTCTGGTGAGTTAAAGACTGTGGATGAGATGATTGATTATTGGGAGAACTTATGTGATAAATATCCTATTCTTTCTTTAGAAGACGGTTTAGCAGAAGAAGATTGGGAAGGTTGGAAGAAGTTAACCACACGTCTTGGTAATCGAATTCAGCTTGTTGGTGATGATTTATTTGTTACTAATACAAATCGTATTACTAAGGGAATTAAAGAAGATATCTCAAACTCTGTATTAATTAAGTTTAATCAGATTGGATCCCTAACAGAAACTTTAAATGCAATTGAAATGACAAAGAATCAAGGATGGACGGCAATCGTTTCTCATCGTTCCGGTGAAACAGAAGATACCACCATTGCAGATATTGCTGTTGCAACAAATGCTGGGCAGATTAAGACTGGTGCACCTTCTAGAAGTGATCGTGTTGCAAAGTATAATCAGTTACTTCGAATTGAACAAGAATTAGGTCAGGCGGCTATTTACCCTGGTAGAAAAGCATTTAAAGTTTTAAAATAACTAAAAATTAATTGTGACAAACAAGAGTTGATTCGTGAATGATTATAGCATATCAAATGATTACTTTTTAGAAAAATGAAATAAAATAAAAATAGGAGGAGTTATACTCCTCCTATTTTTATTGGTTTCAATGGTAAGTATTCATAAAATTTTATTATGTTCCCACTGTCCATATGTACCGCTTCCTTGTTGCATAAGATTGGGTCGCAGACATAAGTCATATTATCGTATAACAGATGATTTTCACCATAGGTAATATCATATGGCAATAATGGTTCATAAGGGGGTATTTTCGTATTCTCCATAAAGACCTCGCATTAATTTGTTAAATTGTGATAGCTGTAATACAGCAAGGTTTCTAAAAAACCTATGTCATAGGATAATCGTAATCCATACGATTTCTCTTGTCAAGCTTATTCGCTGACTTAAGTTTTTTCTGTATTCTTTTCCCTTTTCATAATCTTAAAATTGAGCTATAATAATTAGAAACAACGTAGAAAGGTCGGATTTAAGTGATCGATGGAATAATGAAAAATACCGAACAAGCGGTGTTAGAATTGATTGAAATCGCTGGACTAAAGGAGAAAGACATCTTGGTTGTCGGTTGTTCCTCCAGTGAAATAGTAGGAAAGAAAATTGGTACAAGTAGTGCGATGTCTGCAGCAAGAGCTGTATATGATGCGATGGCACCAATCCTTTCAAAGAATGGAATCTACTTGGCAGCGCAGTGTTGTGAACATCTAAATCGTGCTTTGATTTTAGAAGAGGAAGCAGCGTTTTCCTATGGATATGAAGTCGTGAGTGTTGTACCACAACCTCATGCAGGTGGTTCATTTGCGACTACAGTGTATGAACATATGAAATCTCCTGTCGCAGTAGAAGAGATAAGAGCAAAAGCTGGAATGGATATCGGTGATACCTTAATCGGGATGCATTTAAAAAGGGTTGCGGTTCCAGTTCGTCTCAGTATCACTAGGATCGGTGAAGCAAATCTGGTATGTGCCAGAACAAGGCCAAAATTTATTGGTGGCGAAAGAGCCATTTATCGAGGGGAACAGAGGTAGGTTAATATACCAATGAGAAACTCAAGGTTAGGAGGAAGATGAAGTGAAAGAAGAGATACAAGCTTATCATCATAAAGTACATTACTATGAAACGGACCAGATGGGAATTGTTCATCATTCCAATTATATTCGTTGGTTTGAAGAGGCAAGAACAGATTTGTTAGAGCAAGTAGGATTTACTTATCAGAAAATGGAAGAGTGTGGAGTTATAATTCCAGTAATCGGTGTAAACTGTGAATATAAATCAATGGTTAGGTTTAATGATATTGTCGCGATTCTTCCTAGAGTGACAGAGTTTAACGGGGTGAAGTTAACGGTAGCATACCAGGTGATCGACATGGCTACAGGTAATTTATGTACGATAGGAGAAACAAAACATTGCTTTTTAAATTCAGAGTATAAGATGTTTCGATTGGCGAAGGAAAAGCCTGAGGTTTATCAGATATTCAAAGATTTGCTAGAATTAGGAAAAATGGCAGAATAGATTAATAAAAAATAACGTGAACTAGCAAGAAGCTCAACAGGAACATAGGAAGTATTCCTAAGTGTTTTGCATGGTTCACGTTATTTTTATGTAGTTTCCTATCATATTGATAAAGACTTTTTGTTGATATAGATAGAGATGACTTTGTATGGTCGTGTATTCATGGTATCGATAATTTTATAAAGCTTTTATTTAAATCAATTCCTATTAGATACAAACTTTTGCAATTCTACGATAACAATTGGTATGACGGATAGAAGGAACACAATAAGCCACTGGTTAGGTAGCATTGGTGTGACCTTAAAGATTTTTGTCAGTGGTTCAAAGGAAACAACTATAATTTGTAAGAAGGTACATACCACGAATGAAACTACCATTTGCTTATTTCGAAAAAGTCCAATCTTAAAGATAGAGTGCTCACTTCGCATGTTAAAGGCATGAAAGAGTTGAGAAAGACTTAATACAGTAAATGCCATCGTTCTTCCACCTAAGGTATAAGCAATCAGTGCAAGTGAACCAACCATTGCACCTTCAAAGATAATCTTAAAAACAAGACCATCGCTAAACATACCCTTTTTTGGAGAAATTGGTGGTTTGCTCATAATATCATCTGGTGCTGGCTCAACGCCAAGTGCGATGGCAGGTAGTGAGTCAGTAACAAGGTTCACCCAAAGTAACTGCACTGCAAGTAATGGCGCTGGAAGTCCAAACAAAATAGCTACAAATATGGTAATAATCTCTCCAATATTACTGGAAAGCAAGAAATGGATGGATTTACGAATATTATCGTAAATACCGCGGCCTTCTTTCACAGCAGCAACAATGGTTGCAAAGTTATCATCAGCTAAAATCATATCCGCAGCATTCTTCGCAACATCGGTACCTCCTTTTCCCATTGCACATCCGATGTCCGCAGCTTTTAATGCCGGAGCATCATTTACACCATCTCCGGTCATTGCTACAACTTCACCGCGTTTTTGAAGTGCTTTTACGATACGTACTTTGTGGGCAGGAGAAACACGTGCAAATACTTTATACTGATAGATATTATCTTCCAGCTCTTTGTCAGACATATGGCTTAATTGTTCGCCAGTGATAGCACATGCCTTAAAACTCTCACCCCGATTTTTATTTCCGTATAGTTTGCTCTGCTGTGGTTTTACACTTTCTGCTTCAGCTTCCGAAAGGATGCCAAGCGCTTTTGCTATCGCACAAGCAGTTAAGATATGATCTCCGGTAATCATAACAGGGGTGATTCCAGCGGATTTACACATCGAAACAGCGCCCTTTACCTCATCTCTTGGAGGATCAATCATACCCAGTAGCCCAAGTAGTATTAGATCTTGCTCTAAGGAGGAATCTGTCATCCCATTTGGATTATGATCCACATATTTATATGCGACAGCAATCACACGAAGTGCTTTTTCTGCCATCGAGAGATTACTACGGTCAAACTTTACTTTATGTGATTGAGAAAAACTTTCTACACTCCCATTGTTACATACCTTGCTGCAATGCATTAATAATACATCATAGGCCCCTTTTGTAATAATCAGATATCTGCCATCGGCTTCTTGGTGCACTGTTGTCATTAACTTCCTTGCAGAATCAAAGGGAATTTCTCTGATTCTAGGATGCTTCTTATCAAGAATATTTTTTTCATAACCATTTCTTATAGCTGCAACTAATAGAGCTTTTTCTGTTGGTTCACCAATTACTTCTTTCGAATCATTGGAAGGATAGGCATCATTGCATAGTGCTGCACATTCAAGGAGTTGCTTTCCAAACACATTATTTTCTGGCTCTATCCCTTTCATGGAAGCGATATGAGTTACCGTCATAACATTTTGAGTCAGAGTCCCTGTCTTATCAGAGCAGATAAAGGTTGCACTACCAAGCGTTTCTACGGCTGGCAATTTCCTGATAATTGCGTTTTTCTTAGCCATTCTTTGAACACCGAGGGATAGCATAATTGTAACGATCGCTGGTAGTCCTTCAGGTATAGCTGCAACCGCAAGACTTACACTAGTCATAAACATATCAAAAAGTTCACGACCTTGTAAGGTACCTAGTAAAAAGATAGCAATACAGATGCCAAGTGCTGCAATTCCAAGAGCTTTACCGGTTTTAGCAAGGCGTTTTTGAAGTGGTGTTTCTGGTGTTTCATCTTCCATAATCATCTGTGCAATTGCACCAACTTCAGTTTTCATCCCAATCGCAGTAACGACAGCGACACCACGGCCAAAGGTAACGATACCAGTTGAGGGAACGAGATTCTTTCTATCTCCTAGCATTGTATTTTCTTTCAATATGGCATTGGCATCTTTTTCAACAGGATGTGATTCTCCAGTAAGCGAAGATTCATCAATCCGAAGATTAATGCTTGTGATAAGACGTGCATCCGCTGGTATGTAATGTCCTGTTTCTAAGTAGATAATGTCTCCTGGCACGAGTTCTGAGGAGGGAAGCGTAGTACGTTTATTATCCCGTAACACTTCTGCGGATGGCGCTGACATTTTCTTTAGTGCTTCGAGTGATTTTTCAGCTTTTTCCTCTTGTATTACTCCCAATGTTGCATTTAAAAATATGATAGCAAAAATAATGATGGGGTCTATGTAATCTGCATGACCCTTTAACAGGGAGATAACAAAGGATACGACAGCTGCAACGATTAATACGATAATCATAAAATCTTTAAATTGCGAAAGGAAGCGGGAGAGGATGCTTTTTCCCTTTCTTGCTTCCAATTGATTTTTGCCGTATTCCTGTTGCCTTTTTTGTGCTTCTTTCGTAGTAAGCCCAGCTAAAGAATTTGCTTTGAGAGCTTTTAAGGTATCTTGTATGGACATTGTATGGAATAGCATCGCATTCACTCCAAATCCTCTTCAAAAAAATATATGAGTGAAATAGGAAATTATGAAATGTATGTTCTACAGAATATTGGTAAGTATAAAAAAAGAGGAAGAATTTGACATACTATAGCAAAGTATGTTACCATTAATAGAATAAAACTAGTTGTGAGGACCATATGTTATTTAATACAAAAAAATTAGATCCACGCTATAATAATTCCAGTGTTTTTCAGATTGCGCTATTCTCTCTAAATACAGCAGCGGCAACATTATATATGGCTTTGATGGAATATACCGCGTATTTTGTGAATGGCATTATAGGATTCGGTGTTGTATTTACATCGATCGTCTTAACAGGACTTAGAGTCTTTGATGGATTAATTGATCCATTTATCGGATATATCGTAGACAGAACAGAAGGCAAATATGGAAAATTCAGACCTTTTATGGTACTTGGAAATTTTTTAATGGCGATTAGTTCTTTGTTATTATATTATTGTTCGTATACAATACCAAGAGTATTCAGATTACCGGTATTCATTTTAATCTACGTCTTATTTGTGATTGGTTATACATTTCAGATGTTGGTTGCAAAAGCAGGGCAGACGGTAATGACGAATAATCCGAAGATGAGGCCGCTATCGACCTATTTTGATTCTCTTTTTATTACTTCCAGCTATGGTGGCACAGCACTTTATGCACAGTCTTATCTTACGAAAAAGTATGGCGGGTTTCAAAGTCCCAGATTATATCAAGAATTAACTCTCTGGATTGTACTAATCGGTGGAATTTGTACGATATGCGCAGTATTTGGTATATGGAGTAAAGATAGAAAAGAGTATTTTGGTAATTCAAATCAAGTAACGAAAATAAAGGTTAAGGACTATTTTAGTATTATAAAACATAATAAGCCAATCAGAATCTTGGTAACCGCTGCTTCTGTGAATAAATTCACCTCCATGGTTTATAGTAATATAACAGTCGGAGTTATTATATTTGGAATCATGATGAAGAACTATGAACTTTCAGGGCAGATTGGTTTAGTAACTGCGCTACCGAATTTAATTGTTGTTACGATTGGTGTTATGGTGGCACAGCGTTTGGGACAAAAGAAAGCCTTTGAATCCTTTACGTGGTTAGCAATTGTATTTCAAATCTTTATGACATTCCTATTAGTATTTGGTGACTTACCTCAAATAGGATTAACGAAATGGAATATGATCTCAATATTATTCTTTGGAGTATTTATCTTACTGAATGGCTGTAAAGCTGTAAGTAATAATATAGTGGTACCAATGATAGCAGATTGCTCTGATTATGAGGTATATCGTAGTGGTAATTATGTCCCTGGTATTATGGGTGCATTATTTTCTTTAATTGATCAAGTTGTATCTGCTTTTGGAACTGCCTTTGTTGGTCTTGTAGTTGCTATGATTGGTTTTCGATACTCTCTACCACAGATAGATGATAAGTTAACCAGTTCCTTAAAAATGGTGGCAATTTTATGTTATTGTTTTATACCAATCGGTGGATGGCTACTTTCTTTACGTTCCATGAGATATTATGAACTCGATAAAGAGAGGATGCGTGAAATAAATCTCAAAAATAGTTACGACGATGATTATCGAGAAAATCTTAGTTAAGATAGGACAAGCTTTAAGAAAATTCAAGCAGAAAAAAGCTTAATTCACGCAAAGACTATTGATTCCTTTCTTGTCATGGTATATTCTGTAGATATCAAAGAGGAAAGGAATATGCAACCGCATATAGGGGTGATGTTTATGGTATCACTTAGTTGGCTAATCGTTCTTGCCATACTGCTTGCCATAGAAATTGCTACCCTCGGCTTGACTACGATATGGTTTGCAGGTGGTGCTCTCATTGCTTTCATAGCTTCTTTGCTTGGTGTGGACTTCTGGATACAGATGATTCTGTTCTTACTGGTGTCCCTACTGCTATTGTTTGTAACAAGACCATTTGCAGTCAAGCATCTGAATAAAAGCCGTGTGAAAACAAATTATGAGGGGCTTATAGGCAAAGTAGTAAAGATCACAAAAAAGGTAGACAATGACAATCAATCAGGGGAAGCATTGGTAAATGGCCAAGAATGGACCGTTCGTTCGGAAACAGATGGTGTTATTTATGAACCGGGAACAAAGGTCAAAATTGTAAATATTGTCGGAGTGAAACTAATTGTAACAGAATATAGGGAGGAAAATTAATATGCAACTTTATCTGATTATAGGGTTAGGAATCATTATTTTATTAATTTTAGCATCTTGTGTAAAAATTGTACCTCAGGCGCATGCATACGTAGTGGAACGCCTTGGTGGATTTCAAGCTACATGGAGCGTTGGTGTACATCTTAAGCTACCATTAGTTGATAAAATTGCAAGAAAAGTTGTTTTAAAAGAGCAGGTTGTTGACTTTGCACCGCAGCCGGTTATTACAAAAGATAACGTAACAATGAGAATTGATACTGTAGTATTCTTTCAGATTACTGATCCAAAGTTATATGCATACGGTGTAGAAAATCCGATTATGGCAATTGAAAACTTAACAGCCACTACACTTCGTAATATCATAGGTGATTTGGAATTAGATGAGACGTTAACCTCTCGTGAAATTATCAATACGAAGATGAGAGTATCCCTTGATATAGCAACTGACCCTTGGGGCATTAAAGTAAACCGAGTTGAATTAAAGAACATTATTCCGCCAGCAGCAATTCAGGATGCAATGGAGAAGCAGATGAAGGCAGAGCGTGAGCGTCGTGAGGCTATTTTAATTGCAGAAGGTCAGAAGAAGTCTGCAATCCTTGTAGCAGAAGGTAAGAAAGAATCTGTAATCTTGGAGGCTCAAGCTGAAAAAGCATCACAAATCTTACGTGCAGAGGCTAAGAAAGAAGCTACTATTCGTGAAGCAGAAGGTCAGGCAGAAGCTATCTTAGAAGTACAGAAAGCGAATGCAGAAGGTATTCGTATGCTAAATGAGGCGGATGCACGAATGAGTGTTATTCAGTTAAAGAGTTTAGAGGCATTTGCAAAAGCAGCAGATGGTAAAGCAACAAAAATTATTATCCCATCTGAAATTCAAGGTATGGCAGGCCTCGTTAAGAGCCTTACTGAGGTTGGTGCGAAAGACGATATTTAAAAACGTCTTGATAGTATAATGAAATTGAACTTATCACCTATATATTCTTAATTTATAGTGGGTAAAATTAATTGTAACAAAGGAGCATGTTATGACTAGTGTGCTAATCTTAGAAGATTGTAAGCAAAGTGCAGAGGCATTGGGAGCAATCATAAAAGAGAGTAAGCTGGACTTACATGCTCTTTTTGCGACCAATTATCATGAGGCAATGGAACTTTTGAAAAGGGAAGAGAATATTTCATTGTTTTTGCTTGATATTAATCTTGATTCTTTTGAGAAAGAGAATAAACAAGGGCTTATGTTTGCAAAAAAGATACGAGAAATACCAAACCATGCTTTTACACCAATTGTGTTTATTACATCAACGGCAGAGCTAGAGTTGGTGTCATATCGAGAGACACAGTATTATTCTTATTTGGTTAAGCCTTATGATAAAAATCAAGTACTAGGCCTTTTATCGAAACTAGCAAAGAAGGAGACTTCGACAAAAAAAGAGCAGTTAACAGTAAAAAAGGATGGAGTTAATTACCGAATTCATATTGATGATATTATTTGCGTCGAGGCAATTCCACGAGGGGTGAGCATTTACTTAAAAGAGGAGATACTTAATGTAAAGTATTTATCGATAAAGCAATTGTTAGAGAAGCTACCAAGAGAACAGTTCCTTCAATGTCATCGAATGTTTGTCGTAAACACTGCGTATATCGAGTACGTGGATACCGTGAATCAATTTGTGAAGCTAAAGGGTATTCAAAAAGCAATAGAAATTGGCATTACCTACAAAAGTAATATGAGGAGATGGATGAATGAATAGTGTAATTGTATTTAAATCATTGGCTGTTCTATTGATTGTAGTGATTGTCCTATTAGCGATGTATTTGGTATGGAAGCAAAAAATCCTGGTTTATCTAAAACAGGAAGAAGAACTGAGAATGTATAAACTATATGTGAAGCCGTTGGAGGAGTTTATTAAAGAAATAAGAGCAAGGCAGCATGAGTTTGACAATCACTTAAATGCCCTCCTAAGTATGCACCTTACCATTGATAATTATGAGGAACTTGTAAAAGCTCAAGCGGAGTATATGAGAGAACTTGTTACCTTACCAGAACATAATTACCAAGGTCTTCTTAAAATTAGTAACAAAGTGCTAGCGGGATTTTTATATAGTAAGTTAATTACTGCACCGCCGAATATACAAGTTGAATTGATTGTGGGGAGCAAAGACATCTTTACGAATGTACCAGAAATTGATGCTGTCGAAGTATTGGGTACCTTGATCGATAATGCGTTTGAAGCTTGCGGAAAAGAGGATGGAAATGTCAAAATCTATCTTACTTCTGAGGATGACCGCTTGATTTTTATAATTAAGAATCGACATGAAAAGATACCAATCAATGAATTATCTAGATTTTTTGAACGTGGTTACTCTACAAAAAATACGAAAAAGAACCAAGGTTTTGGACTATATAATGCAAATCGTATTATGAAACATTGGGGTGGAGATATCTATGTGGAGAATGAGATGATGCTTGGAGATAACTATGTTAGCTTCCATGTAGAGTTTTAGATATGAAAATCTGTTAAAAATAAAAATTATCTATGGAGAAATATTAGATAACAGGAATGCTAATAATGAGGGAATACATGAGAATCTGGCAAAAGTTTATTTTGTCGGTTCCATTCGATTCCCTCATTTTTATTACAGTATGCAAGTCACAACTTTTAGTAGCATGCTATATACTTCTCTTTTACATTATAGCAAATATATTTTAATAACTTACGTTACTACCTCAATATGATAAGTCTCTAGCCAATCATTTATCATTAAGAGGTATGCAAGGGTTTGTGGACCTGCCATAAGTTGGCCATACCATGGTTTTCCATAATCAGATGGAGTATGAAGGAAAGAATCCAGTTTTTTCTTATCAATAAATTGAACTAATGGAGAGGAACTATCATTCATTACATCTAATAAGCGCGCAGCTACTAAAGATTCATATCCAGGATCGTAGGTTTTTGGATAAGGGGACTTCTTTCGCCATAGAATATCATCCGGTAACAAGCCATTACAACTCATTCTTAGCAACCCCTTTACAATACCATCTGGAGCTTTCATTGAAAATGGAACATTCCATAGATACTCAATGATTCTTAAGTCTGCAAAAGGTACTCTGGCTTCTAATCCACTATACATACTGGTTCGATCCATTCGATCTAATAAGGTTTGCATAAACCATTTAAGGTTCAGATAAGAGATTTCTCTAAGTTTTCTCTCATCTTTCGAGTCTTCTGATAGATAAGGAGTCTCACTTACTGTTGCTTCATACGTATTTTGAACATAGTCCTCCATTCGTAGAGTTTGGAGAAATTCATCATTTAATAACTGTTTTCTTGCACTTAGGTCACTTGACCAAGGAAAGGTATGAGATTTTTTAGCTTCTTCACTGTGAAACCAAGGATACCCGCCGAAGATTTCATCTGCGCATTCACCTGTTAGAGCTACTTTATCATATTGTTTGACGAGAGAACAAAAATGTAGGATTGAGGAATCAATATCCGCCATAGCCGGCAAATCTCTTGCAAGCACCGAGTCATGCAGACGATTCGCTAACATAACATTATCACATTCAAGAAGATGATGATTGGTATTAAGATGCTCTACCATTTTTAATGCATAAGGAAGATCTCTGGAAGGTTGAAATTTATTCGCTTTAAAAAATTCTTCATTATTCACAAAGTCAAAGGAAAAAGTATCAAGCTGCTTATTCTTTTTCTTTAATTCCATTGCACAGACAGCAGTTACGATACTAGAATCAATTCCACCAGAGAGAAAGGTGCAGATAGGAACATCACTGACCATCTGACGACGTATTGCATCCGTAATTAGAAAACCTGTTTTTTCCACGGTTTCTTCATAAGAATCTTCGTGTGGTTTGCTTACCAGTTTCCAATAGAGTTCTTTCCCAAAAGCACTTGGGTTATAGTAAACCATTTCCCCCGGTAAAACTTCCTTCACTTTATCAAAAACTCCGCAACCAGGGGTTTTCGCAGGACCGATTGAAAATATTTCATTTAATCCTTCTATTGTAACTTTTGGGGTAAATCCTGGGTATTCAAACAAGCCTTTTATCTCAGAGGAAAAGATTAAGGTATCCTCATATAGCGTATAGAATAACGGTTTTACCCCAGCTTGATCGCGGAAGAGATAGAGAGAATTCTCTGCAACGTCAATAATTGCGTAAGCAAAGATACCATTCAGTTTTTTTACGAAATCAGGTCCATGTGCAATAAAGCCAAGCAATATGACTTCTGTATCACAAGTTGTTTGAAAACACATACCTTGTTGCTGTAATTCTTTTTTTAATTCCTCTGTATTATATAGTTCGCCATTGTATACGATTACGTACATCCTATCTCCAAAAGAGCGTAGCATTGGCTGTCCACCTGAAACTAAATCAATGATGGATAAACGTGCATGAGCCAAGCCTATATGTTCATTCAGATAGATTCCTTGTTCGTCTGGACCGCGATGGTTAAGACGTTTTGTCATGTTATTTAAGATTGTTTTATAGTAGGATTCCTTCTCTAAGTAGTATTGTCTTGGATGATAAAAACCGGCGATTCCACACATGGTAGGTAACCTCCCTAATGCAAGTCCAAAAAGGTACAGGTTTAAACGGTACCTTTTCTCTTTTTATTGTCACATTAATTTATGTAAATGATAGAAAATGTGTGCATAAGTACAATCTTTGATTTTAAGTGTTAACAAATTAACAATATTCGGCAATTTATAGTAATATATATTATCTATAGTGAATAGATATACACTTTAGAAAATGGAAAAATGATTTAACTGAAGGAATTACTTCCTTCAGTGCTAATAAATAGATAATGAGAATAGCACAAATATGCTAATATATAAAACTTAGAATTAGTACTGGATTTTTTCTACCTTATGGTCTATAATAACCAGTGATATAAAATAAATTGTTATTTATTTAACATGAATTTCTGAACTGTTTCTTGCCTAAGACTGGAAATTCATGTAGAATAACTACATAAATCCAAGCAAAACGGATGAAAAAAACGTTAGGAGAGATGGTATGTACAAGATTACTAAAAAAGTGCTTCTAGCTTCCAACATCTATTTAATGGATGTAGAAGCTCCACGTGTTGCTAAGGGCTGCTATCCAGGTCAATTTGTTATTGTTAAGATGGATGAAAAGGGAGAGAGAATTCCACTTACTATATGCGACTATAACAGAGAAGAAGGAACAGTATCCATCGTATTTCAAGCAGTAGGACCATCCACTCAGATGATGGCTAAATATGAGGTTGGTGAATATTTTAGAGATTTCACAGGCCCTCTTGGTTGTAAATCAGAATTAATTGATGAGCCTATGGAAGAGTTAAAAGAAAAGAAGATACTCTTTGTTGCTGGTGGTGTAGGTACCGCTCCGGTTTATCCACAGGTGAAATGGATGAAGAGCGTAGGTTGTAATGTAGATTGTATCATAGGTGCACGTAACAAAGATTTGATTATATTAGAAGATGAGATGAAGAAAGTTGCAGCTAATGTTTATGTGGCGACAGATGATGGTTCTAATGGTTTTAAAGGAAATGTAAATGATATGATTAAAGAATTGGTTCAAAATCAAGGAAAATCATATGATCTTATCATTGCGATTGGCCCAATCATCATGATGAAATTTGTTTGTCTTTTAACGAAAGAATTAGGAATTAAGACGATTGTAAGTATGAATCCTATTATGGTAGATGGTACTGGTATGTGCGGAGCATGTCGACTTACGGTTGGTGGTCAGGTGAAATTTGCTTGTGTTGATGGCCCTGAATTTGATGGCCACTTAGTTGACTTTGACGAAGCAATGAAGAGATCGCAGATGTATAAGACGAAGGAAGGAAGAAAAGAACTTCGTGAAAAAGAAGGCGATACTCATCATGGCGGATGCGGATACTGCGGCAGCGAGGAATAGGGGGAGAAACACATGGATGTATTAAAGAGAGTACCGGTAAGAGAACAAGAACCTAGTGTCAGAGCGAAAAACTTTGAGGAGGTTTGTCTTGGATATAATAAGGAAGAGGCAATGCTAGAGGCGGCTAGATGTTTAAAATGTAAAAATCCTAAGTGTGTGTTAGGATGTCCTGTTAGCATTGATATTCCTGGCTTTATTAAAGAAGTAGAAGCTGGTAATATAGAAGAGGCTTATCGTGTGATCAGTACATATTCTGCATTACCTGCAGTTTGTGGTCGTGTCTGTCCTCAGGAATCCCAGTGTGAAGCTAGATGTATTCGTGGTATCAAAGGAGATCCAGTATCGATTGGTAAATTAGAACGCTTCGTTGCAGACTGGGCAAGAGAGAATGGAATTAAACCGGAACCTCCAAAGGAGAGAAAGGGAAAGAAAGTAGCGGTGATTGGTTCTGGCCCTGCTGGTTTAACCTGTGCTGGAGATCTTGCAAAGCTTGGCTATGATGTAACGATATTTGAAGCACTTCATGAGCCAGGTGGTGTATTAGTCTATGGTATTCCAGAGTTTCGTTTACCAAAATCAACCGTAGTTGCGACAGAAGTTGAGAATGTTAGAGCTCTTGGTGTTAAAATCGAAACAAACGTAGTCATCGGAAAATCAACAACAATTGATGAATTATTCAATGAGGAAGGCTTCGATGCGGTATTCATTGGTTCCGGTGCTGGTCTACCAAAATTCATGGGTATTCCTGGTGAGAATGCAAACGGTGTATTTTCTGCAAATGAATATTTAACTAGAAGTAACTTAATGAAAGCGTTTGATGAGTCCTATGATACACCAATCGTTTCCAGTAAAAAGGTAGCAGTCGTAGGTGGTGGTAATGTAGCGATGGATGCTGCCAGAACTGCATTACGTCTTGGAGCTGAGGTTCATGTTGTTTATCGTCGTAGTGAAGAAGAACTTCCAGCAAGAGTGGAAGAAGTACATCACGCGAAAGAAGAAGGAATTATATTTGACCTGTTAACAAATCCAACAGAAATTCTTGTCGATGAGAATGGATGGGTAAAAGGAATGCGCTGTGTAAAGATGGAACTTGGTGAGCCAGATGCTTCCGGAAGAAGAAGGCCAGTGGAGGTTCCAAATTCTGAATTTGTACTAGATCTTGATACTGTTATCATGTCCTTAGGAACAAGTCCTAATCCATTAATTTCTTCTACAACAGAAGGACTTAAGATTAATTCTCATAAATGTATTATTGCAGAAGAGTCTGACGGTAAGACAACCAAAGAAGGTGTTTATGCCGGCGGTGATGCGGTTACAGGTGCAGCAACTGTTATCCTTGCAATGGGAGCAGGAAAAGCAGCAGCGAAAGGTATTGATGAATTTTTATCATAATATACACAATTATTTTTAATTTAATGTAGAGGATAAATATACAATAGAAGTGGTGATAACTAAAATAGTTCAATGTAAGCTATGCTACATACTGAATGTTTGGTTGTCACCACTTTTTCTTGTTTAAAGAAATTTCGCAGTAATTATTATAAATGATTATTTCTCCGAGGAATGCGACCAAGAAAGATTAATATTCCTATGCATTTAGCAAGATGCGGCATAATATTCGTTTTACTAATAATTGCAATGTATTTTTTTGCAAAAAGCTGTAATTTTATAATTGAAAGAATGTGGTAATTATGTTAGTATATATCTATTAAAGCAATTTTTTGAACATTAAGAACGGATATTTTTTATGAAAGAACCAATGGATAACAGATTGTAACACAACGGGTGACATATTGTAACACAATAAATGGCATATTGTAACACAATAAATGGCATATTGTGTAGAAAGGATTGCTCTGTAGAGAAACAAGGAATCATAGTTTGGATTACTTGAATGCGATATAACACCAAAAGAGCGTAAGAATAGGAATGGGAAAAAGCAGATTGCTTCAAATTGTATTTTCAGCAATGAATACGGCTACTGCAGATACCGAACTCAATGTGCATAGTACAAATGCAGAAACGGCCGTAACTCAAATGGAGAATGGATCTGGACAGAATTTGTTATATATCTTACTTGTGACGATTGTGGTGTTTACGGTATTATTCCTTCTATTATTTGTGAATATCAGAAGGAGAACTAGAGCAGAGAAAGCTGCTATTGCTGTAAATCAGAAACTAAAAGAGAGTAACAAAGAGTTAGAGAAGGCATTGTCAGAGGTTACAGCAACCAAGGATGTGTTACATAGTAAATATGAAGAACTTAAAAAGAGTAAGGAAATCGTGAAACGTATGGCGTATTCCGACTATTTGACGTCGTTACCAAATCGACTTGCATTTGTTGAATTGTTGGATGGAGTTATGGCGACGCTACGTCAGAATGAAATTGTCGGAATCTTAGACATCGACATTGATAATTTTAAAGACATCAATGATACTTTAGGGCATTCCTACGGTGATGAAATGTTAATTGACGTTATGCATCGTTTGGAGGATTTGATAAAGGAGAATGATTATTTATCAAGGATTGGTGGAGATGAGTTTGCTATATTAATTCAGAACTTAACTGATATATCAGAATTAGAAGAAAGAATTTTAAAAGTACAGCAAATTTTTGAAACACCATTTCGAGTTGCTACGAAGGAGTTTTTTATTACAGTTAGTATTGGAGTTGCGATTGCGCCAAAGGATGGTAAGACGACACAAAGTTTAGTTAAAAACGTGAATTCAGCAATGTACGCAGCAAAAGAGCGTGGAAAAAATAATTTCTGCTACTACGATGATTCGATTAATATGAAAATGATGCAGAAGTTAGAGATGCAATCAGAACTTCGTAAGGCGATAGAGGAGGATCAATTTGTTGTATATTATCAACCACAGATTAATCTGGAAAATGATCGAGTTGTAGGTTTTGAAGCATTAGCAAGGTGGCAACATCCAGAGAAGGGAATTATTGCGCCAATTGATTTTATCCCACTCACTGAGGATAACGGAATGATTGTAGCTATTGGAAAGAAGATGCTTTATGAGTCTTGTATACAACTGCGAAACCTCCAAGAGAGTGGGTTTCATGATATCGTGATTGCCGTGAATTTATCAGCTAGACAATTTAAAGACAAAGATTTTCTACCGATGGTATATGAAATACTGGAGGAAACGAAAGCGGATGCAAGAGGTTTGGAATTTGAGATTACCGAGTCGGTTGCATTAGATGATTTAGAATTTACTATAACAACAATATCAAAACTTAAGGAAATTGGTATAACATTTGCATTAGATGATTTTGGGACAGGATACTCCTCTCTAAACTATCTTAAGCGATTACCTGTAAATAATTTAAAAATAGATAAAAGTTTCTTAGATACGATATTAGAGAATAATTCTGATCAGAAGATTGTTCACACGATGATTGATCTTGCGAAGCATTTGAATATTGATGTAATTGCAGAAGGTGTGGAGTTGCCTGAACAGGAAAGATTCCTAAAAGAAATCAACTGTGGAAAAGCACAAGGATATTATTATGGTAAGCCTGTACCAAAGGAAACAGCATTTGAGGTACTGAAGAGATTAAATAGCGAAAATTCGTAGGAAATAGGCAGAATGTCTTTCCTTAGATTTGGAGGAAGCATATGAATTATCGTTTAGGGAATATGATTAGCAAGGGTATTGTTGGTACCCTTGGAATTTTATATCTAGCTTTCTTAGCACTGGACTTCTTTGGAGGTCCAGTACTTGTGTCCTCGATTATAAAATTCATGTCGATCGTATTATGTCTCATATTAACCGTGGTTAGAACAATATGCTATGAAGCAACAGTAGATCGAATCTTATTAAATGTTGCCTTTGTATTTACAGTGATAGCGGACGTTTTTCTTTTATTTACACCCGTATATGAATATGGAATCATTGCATTTTGTATCGTTCAGCTTATCTATTTTTATCGTATGTTTAGTTTGTTACGATATTCTCTACGTATGGAAAATCGTGTTCATAGAAAAAGAAATGAGAAGGGAGTTTTAGACTTTTTTCTTCACCTTGTAACCAGAGGTTTCTTAAGTGCTGTGATTATCGTATTCTTGCAATCCCAGGACTTTGTTATCGATATACTCTTAATGGTAAGTGTATTCTATATTGTGAATTTTGTTGCAAACCTCCTTTATTTACTTTTTCTATATCCAAAGAAGCATTATATGAATGGGCAGATTCGATATGGTTTGTTTTTTATTGGAATGATTCTTTTCTTCCTTTGTGATATTCAAGTTGGATTATATAATCTTTCCTTGTACATAATGAGCGAGTCGAAGATTTTAGATAGCCTAATCCAGGCAGCTGGTGTTGGAATGTGGGCTTGTTACTTACCAGGCCAGGTAGCAATCAGTTTGAGTGATGCAAATAACTCACGTAATAACAGAGGATCTTTTATTTAAATTGATGAATTTTAAAACAAAATTTCTACAATCGCAATGGAAACTTGCGATTGTTTTTTTTATCTGATTTTGGTACGATAAAACTACCATGGAAGAGAAGTAATAACTTTTGTCTTTAGAAGGAATAGGTAACTCATTGATGATGGAATCTTATGATGGAATCTTATGATTGAATCTTATTGATTGAATCTTATTGATTGAATCTCATTGATTAAATCTCTTGATTATATCACATTAATATTATCTCATTAATTTCATTTGAATGATACAGGAAAATCATAATTTCCACTCTAAAATAAGCATCTAATAAAATGTATCTTCTACTATTTTTATATTCATTTCAAGTTAATCAACATTAATCTGTAAAAATGTCTACACCTATCACGGGTATCTTAACTTATCCCAATATTTATTTGAACCTATAATATGTATTAAAAACTAATATTATTGGATTGCTGTCATACGTTATTTCATAATACTTTTAGAGTGATTTGTTAGAGTAAGAAATTACAAAGTAGCTTTGTTAATGCATAAAGGGTATTCGAATTCGCATTGACATAGATCAATATGCTACCTTGAGATCAAAGTCAAAAGCATAAAATTAATCCATGGAAATTAAGGAAAGGAGAATATCAGCAGTGTTGTTAATATTATTAGCTGATTGTGTTCTAGGTGTCTACATTAATGTCCTATGAAAACTTCCTAAACTATATGAAGGAGGAAGTAAAAAAGCGTTTGGGAGAGGAATATGAAACAGATTTAAATCAGGTTCGTAAAAACAATGGTCTATTACTTGACGGACTTTTGATACGTTGTACTTCGGATAAGATAGTGCCAAGTATATATTTGAATTCTTATTATGAAAATTACCAGAAGGGTGAGTCACTAAGTGATATAGTGAATGAGGTAATTAAGGCTTACGATGGTGTAAAGGGAGAGACATCACAGATCATGATTCCAGCTCGAATGGAATTTGAGGAAGTGAAAGCAAGGATAATTTTTCGATTAGTGAATTATGAGAAAAACAAATTATTACTACAGAGTATTCCTCATGATCGACTGCTAGAATTCGCAGTCACATTTCACTGCTTAATCAGAAAGGATGAGGAGGGAATAGGTAGTGTAAGAATTACAGAAGAACATCGAAAGAGTTGGGGAGTGTCCGTAGAAGAATTGCGAAATGTCGCATTGGAAAATACGAAAAATACATTCCCAGCAATCATACGACCAATGGAGGATATCGTTTATGATGCAATCAAGCAAGAGACATGGACTCCTCAAAAGGAAGTGATGATCTTACCAACCTCTTTCAATTCTTCGATGTATGTTTTAACAAATAGTTGTGGGATCAATGGTGCTAGTTGTTTATTATATCAAGGATTACTTGAACTTTTTTATAAACAATTAGGAACAGATTTTTTCCTTTTGCCGTCAAGCATTCATGAGCTAATATTAGTACCAGTCGGAGAAGATAGGGATAGAGAGCATTTGGAAGAAATGGTGAAAGAAATTAATCAGACACAGGTTGCTATGGAAGAGATTCTTTCAGATACTGTATATAACTATGAATCTATAAGGAATATATTGTTAGAGTTGGTGATTGATAATAGGTAGAGGAAGTTACCAAAAAAGTTCGAGTGTTAAGAATAATACATATAAGTAAGTGGCATGGTATCGGGGATAATTATAAAAATCATGTTAGCTAAACCATCTTGAAGAAAACGGGAACAAAACCACAATCCATAGAGAAGCAAGAAGGCTTTCGTTAGGAGTATTGATTTTGTTCCCGTTATTGTAATTTATTTTCTGTAAAACAATCATGTGAGCGTGGATGCTTTCAATCTTGGGTTTACGGTTCTGGTGTTGTACTAGGTTCTTCACTTGGAATCTGAGCCTTAAGATTTTCATAAAACTCTCTTAAATCTTCATCCATTTCTAGCGCTTTTAGGAAGTTATCATCAACTTCAGCAATTAACTGCTGAACATCATTTTCCGTCCGTGCTTTATCAATATAAGTTTTAGTTTCCTGTGTTACTGTTCCAAAATAGATATATGGTTTTCCATCTTGATAAGTGACATAGAATTCATCAATACTTGGTGCACCGGTTTGTATTTTAGTTATCATTATGTCATAACATACATAGACAATATAGTCTATTTCTCCAGTTCCCGGTTTTGTGTAGCAATGGATGTTTTTATAATCCATTATATACTCCACTTTCTTCGAGATACGTTCAAAATCTAAAAGACTAGCATCCGTAACACAAGATTTAATTGTTTCTATAGCTTCTGCATCAGCTTTTATTTTTGCACTTAAGAATGTCTTAAAGAGGTTATTAATTTCCGGGAAAGCATCCTTTTTCAGCGCATTTGTATTATCTGGTATAGGTGTATTTGTTGCTGATACGGTAGGAGTGATAGCTTGTGAAGAAGCGAGAGAACTGGTAGGACTAGGGGATTCTAAGGAACCTGGCTCTCCCTCATCCATAAAAGCTGCTGGTAATACAGAATCAGGCGCAACTTGAAAGGAGATAGTGACCATACCAACTCCCAAGATACCCATTGTGAATAATAATAACATTTTTTTATACTTTAATCTCATAGGGGTACTCCTTAAGTTCTTCTTTGAGATGGTATTGCTATGTTGGTCAAGAGTATAGTGTGAAAACGTGCATATTCTTGTTAATTGCAGCAACAAATCTTCTGACAGATATGGTATGCAATTATTAATAGTATGTAATAGTAAAATTCAAATAGCTTTTAAGAATAACCTAACTTTACCTATCATACCAAAATATGTCCAAAAAATCAACTATCATCTCGGAATTTGGTAACATAAGGTTAATAATTCGTAACAAAGATGTAACAAAAATTTACATGGGAAAGGAAAGATTAAAGAAGAATAAGTGATTTCCTATGAAAAAAGATAGAAGAAAGGCTATTTTTGAGTATAAAAAATGCACCTGATAGGATTCGAACCTACGACCTTCAGCTTCGGAAGCTGCTGCCCTATCCACTGAGCTACAGATGCAAAACAACCTTAAGAAAGGTTTATAGAGTTAAATTGTTTATAGTACTACAATATTATATCGACAAATGAAAGATTTGTAAAGTCAATAATTACAAATGTTTTTCAATTTAGGACTGAAATTGCATTAAAAAAATACTTAGAAGGATAAGTTATAAGGACATATAATTGAATTATTTCATAGGTATCATTTGAATGTTTTCATTCAAAATTTCTCTAGGGTATGTATTGATACTCTTTCCTAGGTATTGTTGAGCACCTGTTGAGGAAGTAAGAAATGATTGGAATGATAAGAAAATAATGATATAATAATACAACTGGTGAGAAATCTTTTAAGATTCTCAGATGGAAAGGATAACAAGAAACATGGCGAAGGTTACAAAACGATTATTTGATACAGAAGAAACGGAAGATAAGGCAGTCCGTATTAATAAATATCTAAGCGATTCTGGAATCTGTTCACGTAGAGAAGCAGACACAAGAATTGCAAAAGGTGAAGTTACCATCGATGGAGAAGTTGCTGTGATGGGGAGTAAAGTATTACCAGGGCAGAAGGTTATGCTTGGTAAAAAGGAAGTTAGTAGAGAAGAAAAGATGGTTCTAATTGCATTTCATAAGCCTAAGGGAATTGTGTGTACAACGGAGAGAAGAGAACCAGATAATATTATAGATTATATTAAATACAGTCAGCGTATTTATCCAATCGGAAGACTTGATAAAGATTCTGAAGGTCTTATCTTCTTAACGAACAATGGAGATATTGTTAATAAAATCTTGCGTGCAGGAAATCATCATGAAAAGGAATATATCGTAACGGTAAATAAGCCAATTACTGCTGAATTTTTAAAGGGGATGGCAGGAGGAGTACCAATCCTTGATACGATAACGAAACCGTGTACGTTAGAAGCGCTTGATAAGGTTACATTTAAAATTATCTTAACGCAAGGGTTAAATCGTCAGATTCGTCGTATGTGTGAGTATTTTGATTATAAAGTTATTCGACTTGTTCGTGTACGTATTATGAATGTGAATCTTGGAAGGTTAAAAGTTGGAGGGTATCGTAACTTAACAGATAAGGAACTTGAGGGCTTAAAGGAACAAATCGAGTTATCAAAAAATGAAGCATTGATTCTCGAACCGGATGATGAATTCCCATTAGAGCGAGTAGATTCAACTAATATAGCAAAAACGCACGGTAAAAAAGTATCTACTGGAAAGAGAAAAACGAAAGACAGATATTTCTCAGAAAAAAAAGAAGATAAGAAGAAAAGCGAAGCTACTAGAAATAAAGCGGAAGGTAATAAATACACATCAAAGAATAAATCAGAAGGTAAAAAGTTCAGTTCAAATAACAGGACAGAGGGAAATTCGTTCAGCTCAAGGAATAAATCAGAAGGAAATAGATTTAGTTCCAATAGCAGGGCAGAGGGGAATACGTTCAGTTCAAAGAACAAATCAGAAGGAAATAGATTTAGTTCCAATAGCAGGTCAGAGGGAAATACGTTCAGTTCAAGGAACAAATCAGAAGGAAATAAATTTAGTTCAAATAGCAGGGCAGAGGGGAATACATTCAGCTCTAGGAACAGTTCAGGGACTAATAAGTTCGGTTCAAAGAACAGAACTGAAGGAAACGTATCGAGAAGCAGAACATCACAACCTAAGAGCCATACAAAAGGGAATATAGGTGGTAATCGTGTTGCTTCTAATGGTAACTCGAAAGGGATGAAGAAATACTAGGAGTTACAGTAAGAATCTAGTTTATGTAAGAGTGGTATGGGTCGAAAATGAAGACAAGTTTCGTACTCAAATAAATACTCAAATAAAATCTAGAAGATACATTATTAGTAATGGACAAATTCTATCTTAGAAATAAACTAGAATAAACATTCTTAGTAAAGGACGGATTCGATCTTAGAAAAAAGCTTGAATATACATTATTAGTTATGAATGAATCCTAGCATAGAAAAAGCTAGAATAAACATTATTAGTAAAGGACGGATTCAATCTTAAAAAATAACTAAATAAACATTATTTGTTAAAGACGATTCCTAGCTTAGAAAAGACTAGAATAAACATAATTATTAATGGACGAATTCTAGCGTAGAAAAACAAAATTATTGGTAAAGGACGAATTCTAGTTAGAAAAAACAAAAATAAACAATTACTAGTATAGAACGAATTTATTTATAGAATCAATTTAGGCGTAGACTATATAAAAGTATAGAATAATTTATATTATAGCAATGAAAAGTATAGAAGTATTAAAGGAGCAAGACAATGCAGGAAAAGAAACAACGGATCTTTGAATTAACCAAACTTCTCGATAAGGCAGCCAGAGTCTATGAGCAGGAAGACCGGGAGATTATGAGCAATTTTGAGTATGATAAATTGTATGATGAGTTAAAAAGGCTGGAAGAAGAAACCGGAATTGTCTTAGCAGGTAGTCCTACAAGAAATGTAGGTTATGAAATATTAAGTGAATTACCAAAGGAGCGTCACGAGTCAGCGATGCTTTCTCTTGATAAGACAAAAGAAGTAACAGCTTTGATTGATTGGCTTGGTGATAAAGAAGGTGTTCTTTCCTGGAAGATGGATGGTCTTACCATCGTTTTAACTTATCGAAATGGTGAATTAGTAAAAGCCGTTACAAGAGGAAATGGCGAAGTTGGAGAGGTTGTTACAAACAATGCAAAGGTATTTAAAAATCTACCACTAACAATTCCTTATGAAGGAGAACTAATTATCCGTGGAGAGGCGGTAATTCGTTATTCTGATTTTGAAAAGATAAATGCGTTAATTCCGGACGCAGATGCAAAATATAAGAATCCTAGAAATCTATGTAGTGGTTCGGTTCGTCAGTTAAATAATGAGATAACAGCCAAGCGTAATGTTAATTTCTTTGCTTTTTCGTTAATACGAATGGATGAAATGAGCCGTTTTAAAACGATGATGGAGCAATTTAACTGGTTAAAAGAGTTAGGTTTTGATGTGGTGGAAGAAAAGCTGGTAACTGCAGAGAACATGGAAGAAACGATGGAGTACTTTGAAAATCATATTATGACGAATGATTTTCCATCGGATGGGTTAGTGCTGTTTTTTAATGATATTGCTTATGGTGAATCCCTTGGTAGAACTTCGAAGTTCCCAAGAAACGGAATCGCCTTTAAATGGAGGGATGAAATTAAGGAAACTACGCTACAGGAAATTGAGTGGAGTGCTTCAAGAACAGGACTGATTAATCCGGTTGCAATCTTTGACCCAGTAGAATTAGAAGGTACAACGGTAAGCCGTGCAAGCCTTCATAATATCAGTATTATGGAGGGGTTAGAGCTTGGCTTAGGTGATAAAGTAACCGTTTACAAAGCCAATATGATTATTCCTCAAATCGCGGATAACCTTACGAGAAGCGGACATTTACCTATACCAAAGGCCTGTCCAGTTTGCGGTGGAGAAACGATGATAAAACAGGATAGCGACGTAAAGTCACTTTACTGCATGAATCCAGAGTGCCTTGCAAAGAAAATTAAGTCCTTTACCCATTTTGTAAGCCGTGATGCCATGAATATCGAAGGTCTGTCAGAGGCTACCATAGAAAAGCTGATCGCAAAAGGTCTGATTAAGGAACTTGCAGATATTTTCCATGTGAAAGATTTTAAAGAGGAGATTACAACCATGGAAGGCTTTGGAGAAAAATCCTTCCGTAATCTTGTAGACTCTGTGGAAAGAGCAAGAACACCAATCCTTGCTAAATTTATCTATAGTTTAGGCATCGCAAATGTCGGATTAGCCAATGCGAAACTAATCTGTAAGGAGTTTGGTTATGACTTTAATAGAGTGTCAAATGCTACAGCAGAAGAGCTTACTCTGATTCCTCAGATTGGAGATGTGATTGCAGAAGCATTTGTGTCCTATTTTCAAAAGCCGGAAAATAAACTTATCATAGAAGATTTACTAAAGGAAATAACCTTTGAAAAAGAAGAGGTAGCAGAAGGTTCTGAGAAACTGAAAGGACTAACCTTTGTAATTACCGGTTCCGTAGAACATTTTGCAAATCGAAATGAAGTGAAGGATGTAATAGAACAGCACGGGGGAAAAGTGACTGGTTCCGTTACAGCAAAAACAAACTATCTGATTAACAACGATAACACATCAAGCTCATCGAAAAATAAGAAAGCAAAAGAGCTTGGAATTCCTGTAATTACAGAAGAAGAATTCATAAAATTACTAAACGAAGCGTAAAGCTTTATTATAAAAAGAGGAGGATATATCGATGCCAATTAAAGTTCAAAATGATTTACCTGCAAAGAAAATTCTAGAAGAAGAGAATATATTCATGATGGATGAAAAGCGAGCGATGCAACAGGATATCCGTCCACTAAAAATAGCAATTTTAAATCTAATGCCATTAAAAGAAGATACCGAAGTCCAGTTACTTCGTAGCTTAAGTAATACACCGTTACAGGTAGATATCACATTCTTAACCACCGATACCTACGTCGGTAAGAATACTGCTACGAGTCACTTAGAGCAATTTTACCAAACCCATGACGATGTGAAAAATAGACGGTTTGACGGTTTAATCATTACGGGTGCACCAGTGGAGCAGATGGAATTTGAAGAGGTTGCTTATTGGAATGAACTGACTAAAATCATGGAGTGGTCAAAAACTAACGTAACCTCGACACTCCATCTTTGCTGGGGTGCTCAAGCTGGACTTTATTATCATTATGGAATCAAGAAATATCCTCTTCCTGCGAAGATGTTTGGTATCTTTGAACATAAATTATTAAAGAGAAAAGAGCCACTAGTTAGAGGTTTCGATGATGTCTTCCTAGCTCCTCACTCCCGCCACACAGAAACCTCTAGAGAGGAAATCCTACAAAACCCAGATCTTACGATTCTTGCTGAATCAGAGGAGGCAGGAGTACTTCTTGTGATAGGTGGAGAGGGAAAACATATCTTTGTGATGGGGCATCCGGAGTACGATCGTATTACCTTAGACAATGAGTATAAGAGGGATGTAGCTAAGGGGCTTGAAATACAGTTGCCAAAGAATTATTATCCTAGTGATGATTCCATGCAAAGACCGAATCTTTCTTGGAGGGCGCATGCGAATGCGTTGTATACGAATTGGTTGAATTATTATGTTTATCAGGTGACGCCGTATGAGTTATAAGGAGGGGCTTGGTAGTTATCAGAGTGAAGCCTTATAAGTTGTAAGAGAAATGAGGTAGAATGGCTGATTTACAGGGATAGCGAGACCTAGATAGGAAAAATACAGGTGTCGTAAGTTATCTATGAAAGCATCGTAACGTAAAAGTGGCGGTGCTTTTGTTATGGATTGGATTGAATTGAATTTGGTGGTATGGCTATTGTTAGAATAAGCAGATTGTGGAACAAAGACATCAAATTCATACAACGTTTTGAACGAGATTGTCTAAAATTTTCTAAAAATAATTTTTCAAATGAAACAGTTGTCTCGTCTAAATTAAATGTACTAGTATCCCAAGCAGTTAATCGATTTAAACCATTTGATGATAAACCATGTCCAGCATAATAGAAAAAAAGTGTTTCATCATCTCCTAAATTTTTATATAGTATTGAATTTCTCCATTAAATGTGGCTAGTGTTGCTTGTTCATCCTTAAAATAAAAAATGTCTTCTTGGGAAATACCAAGGTTTTCCTGAAACATTTTTTTTATTGATTCACCATCTGATGTTGCGTATTTGACAGGTTTGATGCAAGAAGAACTGTTTTCTGATGTTCTATAGTTTTCAATAGTAACTACTATTCCAATTTTTTTTCCCACAATGATACCTCTATCAAGTTTTTTTTCTTCCCATTTACACATCTCTACTAGCATGGTAAAATAGGCATAATAGTAGTTTATTTAGGTAATTTTTTCTTGTTTCGTGTGGTAACTTAACAATAAAACATATATTTAAAACTTGCTACTATTTTTTTATGAAAATAAAAAATAGTGGCGAAAGCAACTTTGGACAGACATCGCGCCAGCGATTTTGTTCAATATCATGATAGCATTACCTGAAAAGTTAAATAGACAGATTGGACGTAATGAAAATATAAATTTAGAAAGGGTACCACCATGTGTTTCTTTCACATGCAATGGTGATAATATGAAATCATTAGTAATTGCTGAGAAGCCCTCAGTTGGTAGAGATATAGCAAAAGTACTAAAATGTACTAAAAATATAAATGGAGCAATCGAAGGGGAACGTTATATTGTCACCTGGGGGCTAGGTCATCTAGTTACTTTAGCAGATCCTGAAGCTTATGATGAAAAATATAAGGAATGGAAAATGGAGCATCTACCTATGCTTCCTAAGAAGTTTGAATTAGTTGTTATAAAGCAAACTGGGAAACAATATCAAGTGGTTAGGACACAGATAAACAGGAAAGATGTATCAGAAATTATTATAGCGACCGATGCAGGTCGTGAAGGCGAATTAGTTGCTAGATGGATACTTGAAAAGGCCAATAATAAAAAAACAGTAAAGAGATTATGGATCTCTTCTGTAACAGATAAAGCGATCAAAGAAGGGTTTGCGCACCTAAAGGATGGAAAAGAGTATGAAAATCTTTATCAGGCAGCAGTAGCTAGGGCGGAATCTGACTGGATCGTTGGAATGAATGCTACAAGAGCTCTTACTGCAAAATATAACGCAAGTCTTTCTTGTGGTAGGGTTCAAACACCTACTCTCGCAATGATTGCTAAAAGGGAAGAAGAAATAAGAAGTTTTAAACCTGTTCCTTATTATGGACTTATTGGTAGAGTGAATGGAATGACGATTACATGGAAAGACAAGAAATCTGGTAGTCATGTCACTTATGAAAAAGAAAAAATTGAGGAAGTATTAAAAGCTGTAACAGGAAAGAATGGTATCGTTACAGAAGTAAAATCAACAATGAAAAAGTCCTACTCCCCTGGGTTATATGATCTAACTGAGCTTCAAAGAGAAGCAAATATGCGTTTTGATTTTTCAGCAAAAGAAACTTTAAATATTATGCAACGTTTATATGAAAATCATAAAGTATTAACCTACCCAAGGACGGATTCAAGATACCTAAGTACAGATATCGTTGGAACTCTAAAGGAGCGACTGGAAGCTATTAATATTGGACCTTATAAAAAATTAGCAAGTACCTTAGCAAGAAAACCAATCACTACGAATTCAACCTTTGTAGACAATAAAAAAGTTAGTGACCATCATGCTATTATTCCAACGGAACAATATGTTCAACTAGATAATATGAGTTTAGATGAGAGAAAAGTGTATGATTTGGTAGTAAAAAGGTTCTTATCAGTATTATTTCCACCTTGTGAATATGAAGAAGCTTCAATAAAAGTACAAGTGGAAAATGAAGAATTCACCCTAAAAGGTAAGGTAATAAAGTCATTAGGATATAAAGAAGTGTATGCAAATTCAAATGATGAGGAAACAGAAGAAGAATCTTTACCAAAGTTAAACAAGGATGAAGTATTAAAAAACATCCAATTCTCTATCACTGAGGGCAAGACAAAACCTCCTGCGCCTTTTAATGAAGCAAGTTTATTATCTGCTATGGAAAATCCAATAAACTTTTTAGAAGACAAAGAAAAGGATATGGTAAAAACATTAGGAGAAACCGGTGGACTAGGAACGGTTGCTACCCGTGCTGATATCATTGAAAAACTTTTCAAATCTTTTTTAATGGAGAAACGAGGAAAGGATATTTTCGTTACTTCCAAGGGAAAACAGTTATTAGAATTAGTACCAGAGGATCTAAAGAAACCAGAATTAACTGCAAAGCTTGAGATGAAATTATCCCAAATAGCAAAAGGTAATCTAAAAAAACAAGTTTTAATGAATGATATGGTCGATTATACAAAAGAGATTATTGAAGAAATCAAAGAAGGTGCTGGTAAGTTTCGTCATGATAATTTAACCAATACCAAATGTCCAGAATGCGGTAAGAGAATGTTATTAGTAAATGGAAAAAACAGCAAGATGCTAGTCTGCCAGGACCGTGAATGTGGACATAGGGAAACAATAGAGAGAACTAGTAATGCAAGATGTCCTATCTGTCATAAAAAGATGGGACTTAGAGGAAAAGGGGAAAGCCAGATATTTAGCTGTTCTTGTGGATACAAGGAGAAACTTTCAGCATTTACGGAAAGACGTAAAAAAGAAGGTGCTGGAGTTAATAAGAAAGACGTTGCTAAGTATTTGGATAAACAAAAGAAAGAAGCAAGTGAGCCATTAAATAATGCATTCGCAGAAGCTTTTGCAAAAATAAAATTGTAAAAGAATCTTTTATAGATTTGAATTTTTCCTTTACCATTTTAAAATTTAAAAGTCTATTAATACCTCCTGGTGTTCTTTTTAAATGACTGGCACTGGGAGGTTTTTTTGTAGCTTTCATTTTCTCGCGTACTTCACAAAAGAAACACGGTAACTAGGTTACAGATAAAATAAATCTAACCCTCTATAATAAACTTATCAAATATAAAGGGGTGTTGAGATGAAATCGAAAAATTGGATAGCGAAGGCACTTGTTTTAGGAACAGTGTTCTTCCTTGCAGCATTAATTGTAAAACCTGTTGGAGTATCTACACAGTTTTCAGTTCTATCAGGAATAGTCCATTCTACGATAGATCCAGACGTGATTTCGGAAGATAATTCTAGAGAGTCAGGATATAGAAGCAGTAATGCTTATTATGATAAGAGTGAAGGTAAATTAGCTAAGGATATAAAAAATCCACTGAATTATGATTTTATATTCGTATTAGCAATTCCAGTTGGCGCTTATATTGCCTATATGGTAACGAAAAAACGCAATAAAAAAGAGTTGGATGATACCTTAGAGCTGCATGAAATACCAGAAATACCTAAACTACCAAAACAGAAACAGAATTTAGCAAAGCTCTATTTACCAAGTTTTATAGGAGGTTTTTTACTTCTATATGGTGCACGTATGGCAGATGGATGTACCAGTGGCCATATGATGAGTGGAATAATGCAAGGATCGGTGAGTGGATATATCTTTGCAGCGGCTGTGTTTGCAGTAGCTATACCAACTGCAATTATTATAGGAATGAGACATAATTCAAAAGGAGGTGCAAAGTAATGGAAATCTTACTTGCAATTATTTTAGGAGGACTTTTCGGATTTGCTTTGTATCTGGTAGGTGCATCAAACCCTAAAAAGCTATTGTCGATGCTTCGTTTACAAGATTTATCATTAATGAAGATTATTGTATTTGGTATTGGATTTTCCAGCGTATTATTATCCATAGCAATTGCTCTTGGAATATTCAATATCTCACATTTAAGTATTAAATCTACCCATCTTGGCGTTGTGGTTGGTGGTCTAATCTTTGGATTTGGTTTTGGCTCCGTAGGTACTTGCCCAGGGACCTGTGTTGCCGCAACCGGCACAAATGGAATTCGTAAAGCGATTGCTGCGGTAATCGGTGGACTTGTAGGAGCATTTGCATTTTCATTGACATATGGTTTCTGGAAGAACACAGGATTATTTAAAGCAATGGACTTAGGCAAATTAACACTTTTTAATATATCAGATAAGTTCCCTTCGGTATTTGAAATCGGATATCTTGGATTGTTAATTGTAGGAATTTTATTGATGGTAGTAGCCTATGCGATTCCACTAAGAGGAAGAAAGAATAAAGTGAATTAATAATTTAATGTGCGTACAAATAGGAGTATAGCTATTTGTACGCATTATTTTTGTATTCTTAGAAAGGTGTAATCTAAAAGTGAAAATCTGTAGTGTGCCTTAGGGAAGGATCTAATGGCAATGTTCGTTTACTAAAATGGGACAAACGTTAAGTTATATAATTCGATGTTTTTACCAAAACTGAGAATTTCAAAGCCGCTGTATGTGATCCACATGGTCACATACAGCGGCTTTCCCCTTAATTATTCACATTAAAACCCCTGATAATTAAAATTTGATACTAAGTACTCTACGTTAATAAAAATATTACTAAGGTATAAAAATTCCTTAAAATCAAGCTTTCTCCGATTCAAAACTTAATACGTCAAAACGGATTAAATAGTATTATAACTACTGATAAAAAGAACAGTTTGTAACAGTAGCTCCTACAATTTTATCCTTGCTTGCCCCACCAGAAGAGATACAACCAGTAAATTTATGTTTTCCAGAAGCTGGTGCTGTTGGGAAATAGAAGTTTACGTTGTTTTTAGTTCCAGTACAATTTACTAAGGTAATATAACCTGTATTGTTATTTTGGTCAAAACCTCTAGAACGATTTCCTGTGGCAGTACAATTTTCAAGATAATGATTATCCGCTGAGTAATTTCCACCAACTTTAAAACCGTTTCCATTACCAGATCCTACTCCGCTATAGGATGCTTCACTGTCATATACCTTAACGATGTTTTTGGCGTCATAAAAGTCAAATCCATCGTCGGAATTATTGTATGCTTTGCAGGAAGTAAAAACATTTCCAGGTCCGATACTTAATTTCGCTGCAAAACCATCCGCATTCTCACCATTCGTTTTACTATCATAATTGTAAGTGGAAGTCACGCGAGTTATTGAATTATAAGATCCACCATTACTGATCTGTAAACCAGTATCTCCGCACTTGGTGATAAAACAATCTTGCACTCGGTTATTGTTTCCACTGATATGTATTCCGTTATCCCCTGCACCAGTTATCGTTAAACCAGCGATAATCCAATAATTACCTGATATTTGAAAACCTCTAGAACTATCTGCATATGCTTGGCTAGAGAAATCAATCACAGGACTATGTCCGCTATAGTTTAATATTTTTATTGGTTCAGATGCCGTTCCATTACTAGTTAGTTTAAATGTCGTAGAATAACTGTAAGTTCCATTTAAAACAAAAATTGTTGTTCCCGCACTAGCTTTCGTTAAAGCTTTTGTAAGAGTTTTAAAAGCTGTTGACTTCGTAGTGCCATTATTTGAGTCGCTACCTGTTGTTGAAACATAATAATATGTAGTTGCTGCCTTTGCAGGAACAGAGTGAAATAAACCAACAAACATTACACAAACAAGCAATAAACTTACTTTTTTCAATATTTTTGCCATTATAATTCCCCTTTATTTTATTATTTGTCTGTGAATAATTAAAGGTATCATGCTCTAAGCTTTGACTCGGTATTATCTTTCGTTTGAAATCAACCCTCCTTTTTTATAATATAAACTAACTAGTCTTATTTTTTGTCATTCTCATTTTAACATATATTGTAAGCGTTTACAATAAATAGAAACATACAAAATATACATTATTTTTACAAATAGTACGCTAAAATTTGTAAATCTCCTAGTTGATATATAATATACATGTATTTTGTAAATGGATTACTTATCTAAGCTCTTTTTTGACTCTTACATAAGTGATTGTTTATCCTTAGGATAAGAGAAGAGGATACGTACCTGTGAATCAGCAATGAGGATTGAAAAACATCATCTATACTGAATAATTTTCTATTGAATGAAAGACATCTTTGAATACACGGTAAGATAAGCATCTTGATTTTCTTTACGGATTAAATATGATGAAAATTATATGTTATAATACCAAGTGTTCAAGAGTTTAAACAGATTGGAGTATTAGTATGGCGAATACAATTTATGATATTGAAAGGTTGCAAGAAGAGTTCAAATCGTGTCAAAAGGTACTCACAGCACTTGGTGATGAAACAAGGCAGCATCTACTTTGCATTATGCTTGCTGGAGAATGTAGTGGAAGTAGAGTTGTTGATATTGCAGAGAAAACGAATTTATCAAGACCAGCGGTATCTCACCATATGCAAATATTAAAGGATACAGGAATTGTAAAAGCACGTAAAGAAGGTACCTTAATCTTTTATTACTTAGATCCAGAAGAATGTGAGATTGAAAAAATGATAACGCTCTTTTCTGATATAAAGAAAATCATGAAAAATGTTCCCGATAGAAGTGGAGAATATGATTGAATCAAGGGAGGAATTTTATATGGAATTATTACAAGCAATAGAACAGAGACACTCTGTTCGTGCATATACGGACAAATCTATTGATGATGAGGTGAAGACAGAATTAATGTCATATATTCAGAGTTGTAACAAAGAAAGTGGACTGAATATGCAACTTGTTGTGGATGAACCCAAGGGATTTGATGGATTGATGGCACACTATGGTAAATTCACCGGTGTTAGAAATTATATCGCAATTGTCGGGAAAAAATGCAGTGATTTAGATGAAAAATGTGGGTACTTTGGTGAGAAAGTTGTATTAAAAGCTCAGCAACTAGGTCTTAATACTTGTTGGGTAGCTATGACATACAAAAAGATTAAGACTGCATTTGTGGTTAACCCAGGGGAAAAATTGTGCCTTGTGATTGCTATTGGATATGGAAAAACACAGGGAAATCCTCATAAATCAAAAGAGAAAGAAGCTGTAATGAAAGTAAAAGGTGAGACTCCTGAATGGTTTCAAAATGGCGTTAATGCGGCATTACTTGCACCGACTGCGATGAACCAACAGAAGTTTTTGTTTTTACTTAATGGGGATAAAGTATCTACGAAGGCTGGTATTGGATTTTATAGTAAGATAGACTTAGGAATCGTGAAATACCACTTTGAGATAGGAGCAGGCACCAAAAACTTTCATTGGGAATAAAAGAAGATGATTAATTTATAAAAGAGTGCAAGCAAGCCGCTGGAAATAAATAAGATAAAATTTGATATGTCTACCTACAGTATAGTATAATAGGATAACTTGTTCCATTCTATATTGTAGGTTATTTTTTTATAAAAGAACCTCTATATAATAGTACATAATATGTATATTTTAATTTAAAACAGTGAAAGGTCAGCCATCCAAAATGAAACTACGCTCCGATATAATTGATTACTGCTTAAGCCTTAAAGACGTCTACGAAGACTACCCCTTCCACGATACGAACTGGACTGTAATGCGGCATAAGGAAAATAAAAAAGTATTTGCATGGATCTATGAAAAGGACGGATTGATTTGGGTTAATGTAAAATGCAACCCAGAATCAAGGGATTTCTTTCGAACTGTATACCCATCGGTAGTTCCAGCCTACCATTTGAACAAAGAACACTGGAATTCCATTATTTTAGATGGAACCGTTCCGAAAGATGATATAAAAAGTATGATAGAGGAGAGCTATGAGCTTACAAAAGGACGAAAAAAGAAGCTATAGAATAAAATATGCAGTGGCATGTATCATATTGCTATTTGTTGAGGTTCTGATTGCATTGTTTATACATGATAACTTTGTGCGCCCATATCTTGGAGATGTGTTGGTTGTTATCGTTCTTTACACTGCAATACGTGTTATAATCCCAGTAAAGTACGCCCTACTACCATTATATCTATTTATCTTTGCAGTAGGAGTGGAGGTTTTACAATATTTTAAACTGGTACAGGTGTTAGGATTGCAGAACAATTCATTCTTTCGAATCATTCTTGGTTCAACCTTTGATTGGAAGGATATTTTGTGTTATGGAGTTGGGTGTGCAATCTTAGGAGTCTATGAGTGGAGGGTAAGATATAGACGGTAAGGTATAAACGGTAAGGTATAAACGGTAAGGTATAAACGGTTAGATTAAAATCACAGAAGGATGTTAAGGCTAAATTCATAGTCCTTGCTTAATTATATTTGATAAATTTAAATAAAATTTATTGCATAAC